>Ga0268266_10001031_pt1 | contig 35110 bp, 30 predicted proteins | sample KBSS13metaG_FD_190356 | JGI IMG/M metagenome (GOLD analysis project Ga0268266, IMG submission 190356) | Switchgrass rhizosphere microbial communities from Kellogg Biological Station, Michigan, USA - KBS S1-3 metaG (SPAdes) (version 2) | ecosystem: Host-associated > Plants > Roots > Rhizosphere...
CAGTGAGCTGTCGACGTCGTTGTCCCTTCCCGCGCCAACCATGCCATAGCAGTGGATCAGCCACGCGCGCCCCAACTTGGGATCGATCGCGGTCGGAAACCCATCGGAGAACCCGACTTCGGGCGCGTAGGTGTCAGGTTCGGCCAGGGGCATGAAGGACAGCCCGCGTGAGCTGCGCTCGAATTCCGCGGCTACGGAGCGCAGAGCATTGCCGACAGGTTTCTTGCTGTCAGGGTCACCCCATTGCGCAACATAGTTGTCCTGCACCCGCTCAACCCAGAGTCCGTTGAAGTACCCCTGGCGCGTGAGGGCTTCCACGTTCGCGACATAGTGCGGCGCGAACTGCGGAGCGAGCTCGATGATGACCCGCCCGGATGGAAGGTCCATGTACAAGGTGTTTTGCGGCTCTATCGTCCGCCAGTCCGCAGGTGTCGACGCCGCTAGCACCTCGGCCGTCGTGAAGGCCTTCTTCATCGCCGTCTGCCCGGCCCCTTCGGCACGCGGCGCGGACTGGCCGGTGGCGGCACACAGGGACGCCACGGCGACCCAAGCCGCCCGCCTCAATCCCAAGCTCGTCATCTTCATCAAGCCGCAAATCCTCAGCCGACGGCCTTGATGGCTTGGATCAGCTCCGCGCCGGCCTTTTGCGCATCACCATACAGCATGCGCGTATTGTCGAGGTAGAACAGCCCGTTTTCGATGCCCGAGAAGCCGGCGCCCTGGCCACGCTTGATGACGATGACATTCTTCGCCTTGTCGGCGTTCAGAATCGGCATGCCGTAGATCGGGCTGGACTTGTCCGTGCGGGCGACTGGATTCACCACGTCGTTCGCGCCGATGATGAGCGCGACGTCGGCGCCGTCGAACTCAGCATTGATCTCATCGAGGTCCGCGATCAGATCGTACGGCACCCCCGCCTCGGCGAGCAGCACGTTCATGTGGCCGGGCATGCGTCCCGCCACAGGGTGAATCGCAAACTTCACGGTGACGCCCCGATCGATCAGCAACTGGCACAGCTCCCAGATCTTGTGCTGCGCCTGGGCGACCGCCATGCCGTAGCCCGGCACCACTATCACCTTCTGCGCGAAGGCCATCATCACCCCAACATCGGACGCTTCGACCGGCTTCAGGCTTCCGGTCACGGTACCGGTCGCCGCACCGCCCGTGTCACCGAAGCCGGAAAACAACACGTTGCCCAGCGAGCGGTTCATCGCCTTGGCCATCAACTGCGTCAGCAATGTGCCCGCCGAACCGACGACCGTGCCCGCGATGATCATCGCGGCGTTGTTCAACACGAATCCCTCGAAGGCCACGGCCAGACCGGTGAGGGCGTTGTAGAGGGAGATGACGACCGGCATATCAGCACCGCCGATCGGTAGCGTCATGGTCAATCCCAGCAACAACGACAGCACGAAGAATGTAGTGACGACCTCGGGCGTGGTGTTGATGTGCAGAGCGACGATGGCACCGAGCACCAGTGCCGCGACGAGCAGCAGGAGGTTCATGATCTGCTGGCCGCCGAAACGGATGCTGCGCTTGATGAGCCCCTGCAGCTTGCCGAAGGCGATGGCGCTGCCGCTGAAGGAGACGGCACCGATGAGGCCGCCTACGACCGCGAGCACCGACGCCGCGTAGCTCTCCATTTCGCCGTGATAGAGCTCGACCGCTGCAATTGCAGCCGCTGCGCCGCCACCCATGCCGTTGTAGAGCGCGATCATCTGCGGCATATCCGTGATGGCGACGCGCTTGCCGCTCCACCACGCGAAGCCTCCGCCGACCAGCATCGCGGGGATGATCCACTCGTAGTTCGACATTCCCGGGAAGGCGAAGGTCACCGCCGTCGCCACCAACATGCCGGCGCCGGCCCACGTGATGCCGTTGCGCGCCGTCACCGGCGAGCTCATGCGCTTCAAGCCGAAGATGAACAGGAAGGCCGTGACGAAGTAACTGACCTGGATGATCAGGTCGCGGGAGGCCGCGTCAAACATCAGTGCGCCCCCTTGCGAGTGTCCGATCCGCCACCGCCCTTGCGGGCTCCGCTGGACTTGAACATCTCCAACATACGCTCCGTCACCACATAACCGCCCACGGCGTTGCCCGCAGCCAGCAGCACCCCAACGAAGCCGATGACCTTCTCCAGAGGGGTGTGGGCCCCACCGAGCGCCACCATGGCGCCGACGAGCACGATACCGTGCACGAAGTTCGACCCAGACATGAGGGGCGTGTGCAGAATCACCGGCACCCGCGAGATGACCTCGTAGCCGGTGAAGGCCGCAAGCATGAAAATGTAGAGCGCAACCATTCCGGTCATGTGGTTTCCCCGTGCGTGAGAGCCACGCTCGCACCTGCTATGGCCTTGCGTGTCGGTTCGTGTTTGATCTGTCCGGAGTGCGTGAGACACGACTGCGCGAACACCTCATCATTCCAGTCGATTTTGAGCTCGCCCTTGTCGAGGGCGGGTTTGAGGAAGTTGAGGAGATTGCGCGCGTACATCTCACTGGCGTTGTAGGCCAGATCGCCGGGCAGGTTGATGGGTCCGATGACCTTCACACCCTGGTGCTCGACGATCTCCCCGGTGCGCGTGAGCTCACAATTGCCGCCTTGCTCGGCGGCGATGTCGACGATCACAGAGCCTGGCCGCATGCGTTCCACCGCGGCGCGCGAGATGATCTTGGGGGCAGGGCGTCCGGGCACCGAGGCCGTCGTGACCACGGCGTCCGCCGCAGCGATACGCGAGTCGAGCACTTCTTGCTGCTTACGCTTTTCCTCTTCTGTGAGCTCGCGCGCGTAGCCACCAGTGCCATCCGCGCTCACGCCCGTATCCACGAACTTCGCGCCGAGTGACTTAACCTGCTCCTTTGTGGCGCTACGTACGTCGTAGGCCTCTACGACCGCGCCGAGGCGACGCGCGGTGGCGATGGCCTGCAATCCCGCTACGCCGGCGCCGATGACGAGCACCTGTGATGGCCGGATGGTTCCAGCCGCCGTGGTGAGCATCGGCATGAATTTGGGCAGGTGATCTGCAGCGATGAGCACCGCCTTATATCCCGCTATCGCTGCCTGTGAGGAGAGCGCGTCCATTGATTGCGCCCGTGAGATGCGTGGGATGAGCTCCACGGCGAAACTGGTCACCCCGGCGTCCTGCAGGGCTTTTACCTCAGCCCGGCGCGAATAGGGCTGCATGAAGCCTATGACGACCGCCCCCGCCTTCAGGCGCTGGATCTGGTCCACCGACAGGGGCTGTACCGTCAGCACCACGTCCGATTGCTGAAGGACGGCTTCCGCCGAATCCGCCCAGGAGACGTTCTGATAGGCCGAATCAGGGAATTGAGCCCGCGTTCCGGCGCCGTGCTCAACCAATACCCGGGCCCCGCTTTCCACGAGCTTTCGGGCCACCTCCGGAACCAGACTTACACGCGTTTCGAGTGGCGTACCCTCACGGAGCGCGCCTATTGTGACTGCCATGCATGGCCCTCATTGGAAGCTTGCGTGGCCGGCTGGCCACGGTGTCAGAAATGTTTAATCGAATGAAGACGTTGCAATGTTGAATTCTTGCATAAAAGTGCCTTATCTTACACCTGTCATGCTAGGCATCGACCTCGAACGCGCCGACCACGGCGACCAGGATGACCTGCGCATCGTCGCCTCTCCGGCGGCGCGCGGGCTCTCCCAGCTCGTGCTCCGAACGGACATCGCCGGCATGCCCCTCGAATGGATCGACTACAAAGAAGCGGCGCGACTGTACCATCAGGAGCAGGTTGCTTATACCTGTGGCTCGATGCTCTACAAGCTCTACGGTGGCGTGAACGCGCGGACCGGGCGCCGTACCATCCTCGAAGTCAACTCGATTGTCGCCACGATTGGACATACCGGTAACCCCGGCAACACCCGACACGACTACGTACCGCCTCTGAACAACCAGACGTTGTTCCGGCGCGATGCCTACCTTTGTATGTATTGCGCCGTGCGCTTCCCGTCGCGGGAGTTGTCGCGCGATCACATCCGCCCCTTCAGCCAGGGCGGCCTGGACATCTGGACGAATGTCGTGACGGCCTGTCGCCGTTGTAACAACCAGAAGGCCTCGCGCACGCCGGAGCAGGCCAAAATGCAGCTCATCGCGGTACCCTTCACTCCGACGTACGCGGAATACATTTTCCTCAAGGGCCGGCGCGTGCTCGCCGACCAGATGGAATACCTGTTGGCGCACTTCCCGCGCACGAGTCCGCTGCACGACCGGATCCAACGCTGGCTAGCTTAGTTGATTCGCCGACCGGCGCGGATGCCTCTTGCTTGCGACGGTGGCTGTCGTGAAGCCGGCCGACATGATAAAACTCCGCGGTGATCTTCCTCGTCGACGCATCGGTTTACGTCTTCCGCGCCTACCACTCCGCCTTGCCCATGGCGGATCGGGACGGCAACCCGGTGCACGCGGTGTTCGGGTTCGCGCGCTTTCTCGGCGACCTCATCGAACGTGTCCGGCCCCGTTATATCGCGGTCGCCTTCGATCAGCGTCTTGCAGACTCCTACCGCAATAGGATCTACCCGCCTTACAAGGCCAATCGTGAGCCGGCCCCCCGGGACCTCGTGGTGCAGTTCCAGCATTGCCGCGAGCTGTGCCGCCACCTCGGCCTGGCCCATTTCGTGAGCCCCGAATATGAGGCCGACGACATCATCGGGACACTCTCCTGTCTCATGCGCGACGAAGGGGTACGCTCTGCCTACATCACGCGCGACAAGGACCTTGCGCAGCTCGTGCGCAGCGGGGACCTGTTCTGGGATTTCGGCGCGCGTGAGCAGTTTGGCTACCACGACATCGAGCGTTACTACGGTGTCAGGCCCGAGCGCTTTGCCGACTACCTGGCGCTCACCGGCGATGAGTCGGACAACATCCCGGGTGTACCCGGTGTTGGCCACAAGACCGCCGCGTCGTTGATGAAGGCGTTTGATTCCCTGGATGAGCTCTACGCGGACCTGGGTCGCGTCATCGGCCTTAAGCTGCGGGGCGCGCGGACGCTGAGCGAGAAGCTGCGAGAGCACCGCGAGTCGGTCTTCCTGGCGAGGCAGCTCACGCGCATCGAGTGTGGCTTGAAGCTCGGCATCGATGACCCCGAGCCGTTGCGGCGCCGACGGCCCGACACGCCCGGGCTCGAGGACCTCTACGATCGATTGGGGTTCGGGCCTTTCTTGCGCCGCCAGGGAGAACGGCTGGCCCAGCTGCCGGTTGGGAGCTGAGCGGACAACTCCCAACTGGAGCACCGCGGAGGAAATCCCGCGAAGCGCCAGCGGCGCGACGCGGGACCACTGGCTGGAATTACCGACCCGAGACGACGCCCGTCACGCAGCCCAGCGGCTCGCCGAAGCCATCGGCTGCGCGCGCCTCGAGGAACACCTCGCGGCCATCCAACGCCTGGGTGTCGATGCGCACGAGATGACTCCCGTCCGGCTGCAGTCGTGACGTGTAACGCGAGGCCGGAAGCTCCTGCTTTTCGGCATCCGCGGCAATGACCTTGCGATCGCGCGACACACCGGGAACCCGCAACACGGCAAACTTCGTATCAGGCGCCAGGCGCAAGGCGGTGCAATCGCCGCCGGAGCGTGTCGCCGCCGGCACGTTGAAAAACGTGGTTTGTGTCGAGTCGAGGTTGGGAGCCTGTGACTCGTGTCCGAACCAACCGCCGGCCGTGCCGAGCACGCCGCCGACTACCAGGGAGGCCGCCATGCGCCACCCAACCGCCGCCTGGGCGCTGCGCCCGAGTGCTGCCGGGGCGCGCACCGGGCGCGCACGGGCTGGCATGTTGACTTTGATGGCTCGCCAGGTCTCGACGTCCTCGACGCACTCCAGGCACGCCATCATGTGCATCTCGAATTCTTCGAGCGTGTGCTCATCGAGGCCATCCGCCACGTAGACGGCGGCCGTTTGTTTTGCTTTGAATTGTGCGTGGTCCATGGTTCTCCCTACCCATGCGTCGAGTGTGCGGAAGAGGATTCGCTGAAGCCGAGCCCGGCCTTGCGAAGAATGTCGCCGAAGCGCTGGCGCGCGCGCCACAAAACCTGGTTGAACTGCATATCGGTCAGTTGCAATGACTCCCGGATAGCGGTGCGCGGTTCCTCATGCAGGTAAAACCGCTCGAGAACTTCGCGGTCGCGCTGCACGGGCAGATGATCCATCAGATCCCGCACGTGCTTGGCGAGTTGCTCGTGGTCGAGACGCTCTTCCAAAGACAACGCCTCATCCTTGAGGTTGGTGAGCAGCTCACGGTCGTTCTCGTGGCGTCGGGAAAGCTCCCCACGCCAGTACGCGGTCGCGAGCTTGCATGCCGTACGATACAGATAACCTCCGAGATTGCCTGGATCATCCAGGCCCTCAGTGCGAATTTTCTTGATCGCCTGCAGAAACGTGCGCTGTAACAAATCGTCCGCCGCATGGCGATCGATCCGTCTATGGTGGAATACCTGCAGCAAGGGCCGCCGATATCTCAGGTAAAGTTGATTTTGTAGTTCGCTTCTTTCGGCGACCGCCTCCACGAGCGAAAAATCGCTACTCTCATCACGGTCGAGCGACTTCTCTGCGGCCGTCGCGCTGTGCTCGTCAGGTGCTTCGATGTAGGTCATGGACGTGCTTCCCGATGCGCTTCTGGCTGGCGGCAGACCTTTGCGGAGCGGCGCTCCGTTGCGAGGAGACAAGCATCTGCCAACGGCACACCATCCAGATAAGGTGACCGCGATCCCGGCTTCGAACGGCGCGCCGTCTTCGACATGCGCCTTTCCACAACCCCCGCCAGAAACTCGTCTGGGCTCAATTTAGCATAGCGCGGGCTCGACCAGATGCCGGCCAGCAAGCCCGAGAGAATCGCTGTGGAGTTCGAACTGCCCTGCTCGAGCCGGTATTGCGCCGGTGGGCTGGCCGCGCCAATGACGCATGCGCTCGGCGCACCTAGATTGAGTCCAGAAGGGGCCGGGCTGGTGCCGGGAGAGAGCTCGTCGTCGTTGCCGATCGGGATAGCCCGGACGATGCGACGAAAGTCGTAGGCCGCCGGGTATCCTGCCTCGGGCTCGCCTTTGTTGGGTACGCTCGCCACGACAATCGCCCCCACCGGGGATCCCGGGCGGTCTGCGATCTCACGGAATGCGGCGTCGAGCTCTGCTGAAGTCACACTCCAATGTGCACTGAAACTGAGGATGCGCGCTCCCATGCGGGTCGCATATTCCAAAGCGCGGACCAAACGTGCGGGGTCCACTTTTGTTGCAGTGCCGTCACAACCCACGATGCGCAACGGCATCACCCGGGCTCCGTCGGAGCCGGGTGCTGCTATGCCGACGTGGTTGTTGCGCTCGCCGGCGACGAGGCTCGCCATCAGCGTGCCGTGGCTGAACCGATCCCGACAGGCGCCTTTTGGGGTTACATCCGCAGTGTTGTCGACAAAATCCCAGCCGTGCACGTCATCGACATAACCATTGCCGTCGTCATCGGCGCCGGCTTTGCCGTGGGCTTCGGCTTCGTTCGTCCACAGTTGATTGCGCAGGTCCTCGTGATCGATCCAGAAACCGTCGTCGAAGACGGCTACGGTGACCGGGCTGGCGCGTGGGTGCTCATCCCAGGCCAGCGAGCCGGCGACATAATCAACCCACCACAGGTTACCCGCGCGATAGGCACAGTCGTTGGTCCCGGGGTCATCGACAGCGTGTGTCGGAATGAGGGTGGAGCAGACGAGCGGCTTGCACGGAAAGCCCGGCGGCAGCCCCTGGGCGGCGGCCGGCAACCAGGCGCAGCTCAGGATGGCCACGCACAAACCCACCCAGTAGCCGCGCGACTCCATGCGGACATTGTAGGGTCGAAGCGTTACCGAATAGCGGCTTTTGCAAGTGCGCGTCCACTCGTTAGGGGGTCTCCCGGGGGCTCACAGAAAGTGAGCCCCCGCGGAACTCCCGAGACTTCTCGAAGAATCAGTTACGGCTGCTGACCACCCCGTCATCGTCAAGGACGATATCGGTGCTGGTGTTGGCCGACTGCAGCACGATGATGGCGGAGTCCTCGCCCTTTACATCCCGCGGGAAAATCAGCACGTGCTCGAGCTGACCGTGGATCTTCGCCACGCCGTACCAATGCTGCTGTGCGTATTGGGGCTCCGCCGTCTGAACATAACCTGACATGGCCAGGAAGGGCGAGGCGCTCGTCGAGGCTGCTTCGGAGCCGGCCACACACTTGAAGTCGGCGGGCACCGTATTCATCTTGGTGCCGGCGCGATAGGTGAGCTTCACGCCGTTCCACTCGCTGGCCCACTGTTTACCGGAGGCGTTGATCGTCTGCAGCCTATACGTACCATCCGCCGTCGCGGCATCCTTGGAAATCTTGAATTGCAGGCCGGATTGCACGCGGGCAGCCGGGCCGGCATGGGCCTCCGTGCAGTTGGCCGTGACGGTCCACTGGCTGAAAAAGTAGTTCGGGATCTCGGCGGCGCGTGCCGGGGTTACGGCGGCCAGGCTGGCGATAACACATTGCGCTGCGGCAAAAGCGGTCAGAGAGATTTTACGGGTCATGATTTAGCTCCTCGGGAAGTGCGGGAAGGGAGTCCGCACCTGATCACTGCGGCGAGGAGCCGGCTTATCTCATCAGGTCGTGCCTGCGCTGATCGGGCGCTTATTGACGTGCGCTAAATCGAGCTGTCGGGCCAACCGTAGAGGGAAAAGGCGGCCCACTCGTAAGTCTTGCCGGATGCGGCGCTCTCGAGTTGCGTCTTGCGCAGGGCTGCCGAGGCGCTCAGGCGATCTACGAGCAGGTATCTGTAAAACCGTTGCATAAAAGCGGCGGTAACCTCGTCGTCGACGCGCCAGTAGCTGGCTAGCACCGCCGCGGAGCCGGCCTGCAGGAAGGCCTGCGCCGGGCCGAGGACACCTTCGCCCGGGAGGAGCTTGCCGCGCGAGGTTTCGCACGCGCTCAGGACGACGAGCTTCGAATTCAACTTCAGTTTAAGGATGTCCAACAGGCCGAAGGTGGACGCGGGATTGTCCGTCGGCGACTCTGGTGTTAGCGCGAGCGCCGAAAGTCTGGGTCGCTGGGCATCGATGCGTGCGTGTGTGGCGATGTGCAACAGGTCCACATCAGGGGCGGCCGCCTTGCGTAGAGCTGTTGGCACGGCGGCGCATCCGACCAGAGTCTCGATCCGGCTGGCCGGGCGGGACTCGCGCGCGAGCCTGGCAATTGTGGTTATCTCGGACCGCGTGCCCGGCAGGCGGGGCAGCGACTCGGTCCAGGCGGTCAGCGTCCGCTGCAGTGACGGGGGCTGCTTGCCGCTGGATGCTGTCTTGATCTCGGTACATTCGCGCCGCCAGTCGGAAATCCGGAATACGGGGTCACCAACGAGGGCAAGGCGCGGCGAGTTGCTGTGCTCAGAGGCGGCATGCGGCACGTGAGTGAGAAACAGAGCGGAAGGGATTACTACTGTCTCCGCATGCTCCAGCACCAATCGCTGGTTGGGATCCTCCCCCCACGGAAGAACCGCCATAGGGACGGTATGCAGCGCGTCGTCAGGTACGAAGACGATACGGCCACTGGTCAAATACTGAGTGATCGGCCACAACACCAGGCGCGCGACCTTTTGAGCAGCGGCGCGCACTTCTTCCATAGGAGTCTCGGTGTCACGAAGCGCGTCGCGAAGCTCCGCAGTCGCTTGCCCGATCTCGCGCGTCCCGCCGAGGTTCACAACCCGTACGTGCCCCCCCGAGACGATGAGCGCCAGCATCGCTTCCGGACCGCTCGCATACTCGACCAAAGTTGCATCGACCTGCTCGAGTGTCTGACTGAGCAGCGCGTGGTCGAGGGGCTCCGCCGAGCTGCCCTGACGAAGTGCCAGCCGGTCTATCTGCTCGATCATCGCGGCCGGGCGCAGACTGGCGTTGCTGCCCGATGTTGCTGCTATCCCCGCGAGCTCGGCCAGCAGCTGCCGGTATTTCTCACCCGACGGCGCGTCGATTGAAGAGGAAGCGTTCCGTGTCTCTTGATTGAGCGCATATCGCAAGCTCCGCGCCCGGCCGCGCTCGGAGGCTTCGAATCCCAACCAGGCCGTCGCTTCGTTCCCGCCCTGAGTGGCAAGCAGGTCGGTCAGCTCAGCGAACACGGTATGTTGGCTTGCCAGGAAGGTAGCTCGTTGTGCGCCGTCCAACTCGTCAATCGGCACTGCCTCGATGAGGTCGGCCGCCACCTGCAGAACGTGTACGGCCCGCGCGGTTTGTCCCGAGCCGCGATAGCCCGCTGCTATCAGGCGCAGCGAATTGATCATGCTTTCCACGTCGCCGCGCGAGGTGCTCGCCTCCAGGACCTGGTAAGCGCTCGGCAGGCTTTCAGCAGCCTTTCCGGCCAGCAGCATGGCTTTCACCAAGCCTAGCTGCGCGGGTCCGCGATGCTCGTAGGTGACCGGCAGACCGGCCTCGTCGGCTATGTGTAATGCCCGGGTAAAGGCGGCCCGCGCGTCCGCCGGATCGTCGCGCTCCAGGTACGCAGCTCCCCTGGCGTTGGCGAGGCGCACCTGGCTGCGGGAGTCGATGGCGTATGGAGCCGCGGCGTCGAGGCAGCGCCAGACTTCGGCCGAGTCGCCCGTCATGGCGGCCGCGTTACCCAGTGACAGCACGGAGTTGAATACGACGATCTTCGATTCCGTGGCGAGTGGCGCAGAATCCAGTGGGCGGCCGCAGCGATTCGCGGTGTTGGCCTCACGCGTGTCGCGTCCGTCACGGCGCGCCCGCTCCAACTCTGACATACGATCAGCCGAAGGCTCGGCCACCGGGGCTGCTGCGGAGGCGAGCAGTCGCGGACATGTATAAGAGGCGGCGCGCTCGAGGTCGCTTTCCGCGTCCGCCAGGTTCCCAACATGTACCAATAGGTTGCCGGCGCGCACCAGGCTGCGGCGCACGCCCAGGCAATCTCCGATCCCGGCGAACGCACGCATGGCCGCCCCGGTCGAGCGCTCGCTGGCGCTGAAGAGGCCCACCACCCCTTGCACGCGTCCCAGGTTGTTCCAGATGTCGCCTACGAGTTTGGGGTCCCGCTCGGGGTGCAGTAGCCGCAAGACATCCGTATAGGTTCCCAGGGCGACGGAGTAGTTCTTGTCTTCCTCGGCAAACGTCGCGAGATTCTGGCTTGCTGCGGCATAACAGTCCCAGTCATGCAGCTCGCGGCAACGTCCGGCGGCCTGCGACCAAAACTGTTGTGCCTGCCCGCGATCATCCAGCAGGAATCCGAGAAAGCCCGTCAGAATGTCCAGTCGAGGCATCTCGCGGGCCCCATATGGGGACTCGCTTTCATAGCGGCGGGCGGTGGACAGCCATAGGCGCACTGCCGGGGCGGCCGCGGCGATGTTTTCTCCCGGCATGTCGAGCAGCGCTTTGGCCTGCAAGGTGGCGAGCGCTCCGAGCTCCGCGGGATCCGCAGGGCTGGGGAAATCGGCTATGGCCTGACTTGCGAGTGCATAGGCGTCGCGCTTGCGGTCGAGCCGGCGATACGCAATTTGCGCCATCGCATGGCGGGCCATGGCGGCTGACCGGGGTAGCCCGATGTTGTCGAAGTCGCGCGCGGCGCTCAGATAGCGACTAAAGGCGCTCACCCAGTCGGTAGCTTGGGTCGCACGGCCGGCCGCGGCGAAGGCGAGCTCCGCTCGTATACGCCCGGCGTCCGTCGGTGGGATCAGTTGCGCCGAAACACAGACTTCGCCGCGGATCTCACCTGAGTCCTCAACCTGGATTTTGACTTCAGCAGGCTCGCCGCGCCGGATGTTCTCCGTCAATACAACCGTGCCCAACCTGTCGATGGGGGATCGCGATGCACTGGAGACGGCGTCATTCAGGATGCTGACGGTTGAAATACCATGCTCTTGTACTTCGACACGCAGCAGCCCGTCGGCCGGAGACGTCAGGTGCACCGTCACCGCGCGGGAACTATCAATGCCGCGACAACTGCGTGGCAACACGGACTGAAGGCGCGGGGGTGCGGCCACAACCGGCCGGGACTCATAGAGCAATAAGACGCAGCAGGCGATCCCGAGCCATCGCCCCATATTGCTTGCCCGGCTGCGCAAGCCCCTACGCCTCATCACCCCACCCCTGCGGCTCCCCCGGCATCTTCGGCTATGCTTCCCCTCACACCGCCCATGTCTTCGAGGAAAACACCATGGCCAATAAGAATATCGTGTCGGTCCTGCTGGAGGAGCGCTCATTTGCGCCGCCGCCCGAATTTACCCAGCGGGCCCGGCTCAAGCCAGCCGACGTGGCGAAGCTTAGAGAGCAGGCGGAAAAAGATCACGTCGGTTTCTGGGCGGAGATGGCGCGCAACGAGCTCCATTGGCAGACGCCGTTTACTGTAGCGCTCGATGACTCGAGCGCGCCCAACTATCGCTGGTTCACCGACGGCCGGTTGAACGTTTCATATAACTGCCTCGATGTGCATTTGGCGGAGCGTGGTGAGAAAACCGCGGTGATCTTCGAGGGCGAGCCCGGCGATGTCCGGCGCCTGAGCTATCGTGAGCTGCACGAGCAGGTGTGCCGATTTGCGAATGCGCTGAAGTCCGAAGGCGTCAACCCGGGTGACCGGGTGATCATCTACATGCCTCTCGTCCCGGAGGTGGTGGTAGCGATGCACGCCTGCAACCGTATCGGGGCGATCCATTCCGTTGTGTTCGGTGGCTTCTCCGCCCTCGCCCTTAAAGAGCGTATCGAGGACACAGGTGCAAAGGTGGTCATCACGGCCGATGGTGGCTGGCGCGCCGGAAACGTCATAGAGCTCAAGGCTGCGACCGACAAGGCTTTGGCAAACGGTTGCCCCAGCGTCAAGCGCGTTATCGTGTACCGGCGTACCGACAAGCCCGTGCCCATGGATGGGCAACGCGACGTCTGGTGGCACGACTTCGTCGCCGACGCGTCCCCCTATTGTGAGCCGGAGTGGGTCGAGGCCGAGCATCCCCTGTTCCTGCTTTACACCTCCGGCTCAACCGGCAAGCCGAAGGGCATCCAGCATGCGACGGGCGGTTACCTGCTTGGCGCAAAGCTCACGTCACAGTGGGTTTTCGATCTGCGCGATGATGACGTTTATTGGTGCACCGCCGATGTCGGTTGGATCACCGGACATAGTTACGTCGCCTATGGCCCACTCGCAGCGGGCGCAACTGTGGTGTTGTATGAAGGTGGCCCCATGTTTCCCGACGGAGGCCGCTTCTGGAAGATCTGTCAGGATCACGGCATCACGATTTTCTACACGGCCCCGACGGCGATCCGCGCCTTGATGAAGCTCGGCGACGAGTTGCCGGGCAAGTACGACCTGTCGATGTTGCGCCTGCTCGGCAGCGTGGGCGAGCCGATCAATCCGGAAGCCTGGATGTGGTATCACCGCGTGATCGGCGCCGAGCGTTGCCCGATCGTCGATACCTGGTGGCAGACGGAGACCGGCGCGATTCTCATTTCGCCGCTGCCGGCGGTCACCGCTACCAAGCCGGGCTCGTGCACCCAGCCGCTCCCGGGCATCGACGTCGATATCGTCGATGATCATGGGACGCCTGTAACCCGTGCCGACGCCGGGGGGTACCTGGTGATCAAGAAACCCTGGCCTTCGATGTTGCGCACGATCTGGCGCAACAACGATCGTTACATCGCCGCGTATTGGGAGAAATTCAATAATCGCTACTACGTGGCCGGTGATAGTGCGCATCGCGACAAGGACGGTTACTACTGGATCATGGGGCGCATCGACGATGTGCTCAACGTTGCGGGCCACCGACTCGGCACCATGGAGGTCGAGTCCGCGCTGGTCGCTCATCCGCGCGTGGCCGAGGCCGCCGTCGTCGGCAAGCCGCACGAGATCAAGGGCGAGTCGGTGTTTGCTTTTGTCGTCTGCCGCGGCCAGCGCCCGACGGGCGACACCAGCGAGTTGGTGAAGGAGTTACGCAACTGGGTCGCGGAGCAACTCGGTGCGATCGCCAAGCCCGACGACATCCGCTTCGGCGATAACCTCCCCAAGACGCGCTCCGGGAAGATCATGCGCCGCGTACTGAAGTCGATCGCCCGCGGCGAGGAGATCACGCAGGACGTGTCGACGTTGGAGAATCCGGCGATCATCGAGCAGCTACGCGGTGTCGACTCGGCCGACGCTCCCTCGGCACCCGCGGCGGCCAAGAAAGCCGGCGCCCGCAAAAAAGCAGCCGGCAACGGCGAGGGCCGTAAGGCGCCGCCAACGGCTGACGCTGCGGCGGCTGACGCTCCGAAGGCCGAAGTCGCAAAGGCCAATGCCTCAAAGGCCAATGCCGCAAAAAGGCGCAGCACTGCCAACACCGGCGTCGGCGTGGCGAAGGGTCCCGTCGCGAAGAAGCGCGCAGCTTCCAGCAAGGACGCCCCGGCAGCGAAAAGCGCGGCCCCCGCCAAACCATCAGCGTCCGGCAAGCGCGCCGCCAAAAAAGCCAGCCGCGCCACCGCCAAATCAAGCGCGCGCGCTTCGGCCACCCGCGCGGCCGCGAAACCATCCACGCGGCCCTCGGCCACCCGCCGCACGAGCAAAACCAACACGCGCGCCAAGCCCGCCTCCCGTTCCGCCAAGCGCGCTAGCGCGCCGGCTACAAAAGCCAAGGCCAAACCCGCCGCCCACCGCGCAGTAAAGCGAGGTAAGCGCCGCCGCTGAGGGCAAACGCTGCGTTTTGCCCCTTTTGATGCAAAAAACCACTCTGGTGTTGGTGCCCGCACCTGCCTAGGATCTTTTTCGAAGATCACCGGCTCGATGCACCAACACCGGAGGAAACATGACTCGGAAGGCAAAAAGCATCAGGGCCCGTCCCCTCACCGGCGACGGCCCGCACCACCGCAGGAATTTTGCGGTGGACTACCTGAATGTGTTGATTGACGACGCGGACCAGGATGAGCTGACCGCCGCGCTCGGCCGCATCGCCCGACTCTCGGGTGGCGAGAAATTGGTGGAAAAGGTGGAGCTCAGTGCGTCCAGCCTCTATCGCACACTCTGCCGTCGCGGCAACCCCGAGCTGCGGAGTGTTGCGACCCTGCTCAAGGCCATGGGCATCCGGCTTGCGCTACAACCCCTGGGCGAGTCGCCGCCGCCGACTCAACTCGCGCCGTTGACGAACGGCGACGCTGAAGACACGGCTTGGCCCTGTTGTTAGGTACAGAACTTGCGAAACTTCCACTGGACTATAGGCTGAAGGGGCGATCATGGGTCAGGTCATTCATGTCGCGTTCGGGACGGAGCGCGAGTGGGAGCAGACACACGCGAAGACGGTCGATGGGCTGGTGGCCATCGGAACGCTCTTCGGTGATGACGAAGCGCTGATGCGCGCCAAGGCCGATTGTGTCTATCACATTCTGCGGCAGATCGTGGAGGAAGTTCCCTCCGTGCAGATCACGACGAAGATGCCCGAGAATCTGTCCAGCGAGCAGCTGGAGCTGTTGACCGGTGCCATCAAGGAGGCGGCGCTGAAGGGGATCGAGATTGCAATGACCCACTCCGTGCAGGTGCTGATGAGCTCGATCTACGATTTGTGCACGTCAAAGTTGCACGCGCGCCCGTCCTGAGGAGGGGGCGCGCGTGCCGCGCAAGTGGGCCGTGCCGACTCTGTGCGGCTATACCTATTGAGCCGCGACCAGCCTCACGCTGTACGACACCGTCACGTCATTCCCGACCCATTCGGTGGATTTCCAGTCTCCCTGCCCGACACCGAAATCCAGACGATGCAGAGTTGTCCTACCCGCCAGGTAGGCGACGGCGTGACCTTGCTCGTTGGTGCTACGGAGCGTGAACGGCACATGCTGGTCACGCGTCACCCCGCGGAGAGTGAGTTTGCCAACGGCGTCGAACCCCGTGGCGGTCTTCGTTATTTGAGTCGCGACGAAATGAGCCTGCGGGTTTTTCGCGACGTCGAATAGGTCGGGACCGCGCAGGGTGTCATTGCGCTCCTTATCATCCGTGTCCATCGAGGTCATATCGACGGTAACGTCGAGTTTGGTCGGCGTGGCTCCATTCGCCGACGCATCGAAGCTCACCGGAAACTTCGAGAACTTGCCCTTGTTCTGAGCGCCCGCCTGGACGAAGCCGAATTCGAGCGAGCTCTTCGCCTGGTCGATGGAGTAGTGGGTCGCAGCGGCCGGTCCGTCCGCAAACGCAGGCGCGCAAAGGAGCGCAGCCAGGACGGCGCCGCGCAGGGCTTGTTGATATACGGTCATTCAGCTCATCCCTCAACGAACTTTGGTGAAAGGCAGCATCCGCTTCAGGACGTCGTCCTTCAGCATGAAGTGATGTTTGAGCGCGGCCAGCACGTGCAGGGCCACGACGGTGTAGAGCACCCACTGCAGGGCCTCGTGCGTGCCGAGAAACAAGTCATAAAGCGTTTTGTTCTTGGGAACGAGATCCGGAAGTTGAAAGAACCCAAACCAGCTCACCGGGAACCCACGGGCAGAGGACATCATCCACCCGGACAGCGGCATCGCGAACAGCAGTATGTATAGAGCAGCATGGGTGAATTTCGCGAGCACGCGCTCGTACGGCTTCAGTGTGTCGGGTAACGGCGGCGTCGGGTTCATCCACCGCCATAAAAGCCGCAGTACGGCCAGCCCCAGAATTGTGATGCCGAAGGATTTGTGCCGCGCCAGCAGCGCGAGCTTCTTCATTCCCAACGGCAGGTCGTCGGCGAGGCTCGCCAGGGTCACCTGTACGATGATCAGCACGACAATCGCCCAATGAAGCAACTGCGCGGCGGCGCCCCAGCGGGCAGTGGTGTTTCGGATGGTCATGTCACTAAGCTTAAGCACGTGAACAACCCGCGCAAGATACCCTTTTTAGCGGTCCTCATGGTGACGGCGCTGGCCGTAAGTCTCGCCGGGTGCCCAACGCGTCCCAACGCCCCGTATCCGCCTCCCGGCGCGCAGCGGCGCGTCCCGGGCCAAAACCCGCCGGGACCCGCCGGGCAGGCCCATGAGGGACGCCCATACGACATCGCTTCGGAGGAGTCGCTGCTGACTCTCCAGGTGTTTCGCGGCGGCCCGTTGGCCAAGGCGGGGCACAATCATGTCATCGCGTCCCATACTCTGCGCGGTACCCTTTATGTGCCCGCCGACCTGACGCGTACGACGTTCGAGGTCCATTTCCCGGTGGCTGAACTGACGGTGGACGAGGCATCGCTTCGGGCCAAGGAGAATGAGGCCGATTTCCCGCCGGACGTCCCGGATTCCGCCAAGGAAGGGACGCGGAAGAACATGCTCGGTAACGCGCTGCTCGACGCCGAGCACTATCCGGAGATCGATCTGAGCTCGTCGGGCCTCGAGCAGTCAGGGTCGCAGTGGCTCGCTCACGTGAAAGTTACCGTGCGCAGTCACGAGAGCACCGTTGCGGTGCCTGTGCGCTACGAGCCGCACGGCGACCAGATTGCCGTTTCGGGCGAATTCCCGCTGAAACAGACCGACCTCGGTCTGACGCCCTTCAGTGCCCTGTTGGGTGCGCTGCAGGTCGTGGACGAGATGAAGGTGAGATTCCACATCGTCGCCCACGCCGCGGTTACGCAAACCGTGCACTAAACCGCTATTTCACGCCAAGCTCCGCCAACAGCTCGTTGGCCTTGTACACCTTGCGCAACCCTTCGAGCATGATGGCCGGGTCGACGGCCACGGCGCGGTTCAATGCCGGGTCGAACCAATACGAGCCGGCAATGGAATGGATGTTCCCGTCGAACATCAGCCCCACCAGCCGGCCGTTGGCATCCAGCAGCGGGCTGCCGGAATTGCCGCCGACAATGTCATTGTTGGTGGACAGGTTGAACTTCGTGCCCGGGTCGAGTTGCCCCTTCGCACTCAGCCAACTGTCGGGAACCCTGAAGGGGTCCTGCCCTGTGGCGCGCTCAAAGAGTCGCGAGAGATAGGTGAACGGCTCGACCTCGTGATCGCCCTCTTTCCAACCCTGCACCGTGCCGAAGTTCAATCGCAGAGTGAACGTTGCATCGGGCGGCACGCTCGTACCGTACGCGCGGAATCGTGCACGGGCGATCTGCTCCGAGGACGCATCTATGGGCGCCTCAACTTCATCCTCGTAGCGCTTGCGGACTGCGCGAGCCATGGGGTCCACGAGCTGGGCGAGCTCGATCATGGGATCGTGCGATGCCATCACCGCCGGCAAGCCATCTTCCCAAAGACGCATCCGCACGGCGGGATCGGCAAGAGTGGATCCGGAGATGACCCGTGCCGCAAGGGAGTCGGGAGAATCCTTTGCCAGCAGCAGTCGCACGGCCTCGGCGTCAGGCTCAAGCCACTCGCGCATGCGCTCGAGAGAGAACGAAAGCGTGAGGTTTTCCAGCTCGGAATGAATGGGCACCGGCGCCTTCAACTGTTGCTCGATACGGGGCAGGGCCGTGTCCCGAAATTCGCGTAAGCGCTCGGTGTTGGGTTTCTGGCGCTCGTCCGCGCCGCGCAAAAGAGTTCGGGCGTAGCTGAACAGCCGGCTGTTGAATCCCGCGCCGGCCTCGAGGTACGTGTACGGCAGGCCAAGCGTCCGCTCGACCTTCTCCGCGTTCGCGATCGCGGCCCAGGGGTCGGTGTTAGTGCCCGGCGGACCCATGGGCCAGCCGGACACCTTGGCGCGCAACGCCGTCTCAGCGTCCCGTTTATGTTGCAACAGGCGTTCATCGAGGAGTGCGTCGAGCAGCTTCCGCCGGACCTTCAGGGAATTTTCCAGGTACAGCAGCGGGTTCTGCACGATGCGGTTGGCTTCCGGGCTGGTCTTGCCGTATTGGATGTAACGGCCGCGCAGTTCGGAGGCGCGCAGGAGCCACTGCGGCAGATAGACATCACGCAGTTCCTCCAACTGGGCGACGGTCAGGAGGCGGTCCGTCGATCCCGGATGCCCTGAGACAAACACGAGCTCACCGGGCTTCGGGCCCTCCGGCCTGATCCGCAGGTATGACGGCGTTGCGACCGGTTTGCCGTGCGAGTCGTAGGCGCGCAGCATCGACATGTCCAGGTCCCAGCGCGGAAACTGAAAGTTGTCCGGATCGCCGCCAAAGGCCGCGATACTGTCCTCGGGCGCGAAGACGAGCCGCAGATCGTCGTAGCGCTTGTACTCGTAGAGCCAATACTGCCCACCTTGGTAAAGGTTGACGGATTCGCACTTGAATGGACCGTTTTTGGACTTGATGCTCGCCTGCTCACACGCCTGCTCGAGTTGGGTCAGCACCCGCTTGCGGGTGTCGTTTGCGGCCTTCTCATCCAGATTACGGGTCGCTGCCTCGACTTTCTCCGTGATGTTCTCCATTGCCATGAGAACGTCCGCGACCTGCGTGCTGCAGCGGACCTCTTTGTCGCGCGTGCGGGCCAAAAAGCCATCCCGGGAGAGATTCTTCTCACTCGTTGAATTCTCATCCAGGCAAGTGGCGGCGCAATGGTGGTTCGTGAGGATGAGCCCCTCGGGTGAGACGAAGGACGCCGTACACCCGGCGAGTCTCACCGTGGCGGTCCGCACCCGATCGAGCCAACTCGCCGTAATGTCAGCGCCGTACTCTTTCTTCACGAGCGCTTGCGGAAAGTCGTGATACGTCCACATGCCTTCGTCGGCCAGGGCCGGGATGGCGACCAGCAGGAGAGCCAAGGCCGTCAGTTTTCGGATTGTCATGTTTTTAGCAGCAGAATAGGTGTGCCTTCGGGCGCTTCGAACAGAACATTCTCGTTGGCGTCGAGTCCGCGGGGCAACTCATCGGAAAAGGCGATGTCCAGTTCCCGCAGCCGGGCTATACGTGCGGGCATCTCTGCATCGCTGAAAACCAACATGGGCCGATCGAGCGTCCGCGGCCGGTGGAAAGCGATGTTGATGTAGTCGCTCGTAAGGGGCAGGTGGACATACGGTAGGTCCGTCTCGTCCGTGGCCACGAACCCGAGCGACTCCCAGAATACCTTCGCGTTCTCGAAATTCGCCACGGGCAGGCTGAGCTCTTCGAAATAGCCACACAGCGACATCTCAGAAGGGCGGCGCGTGACCGGGGAGAACGTTCGTGCCTCCAACACGGTGATGGCTTGTCCGAAAGGGTCACGGAAGCCGACCTGGTTGAAGACGTCGGGTCCGATCTCACACCGCGTCAAGGTGATATTGCGAGCTTCCAAACCGGGCACCAGCTCAGCGACGCCGGGATGCACGAACGTCATGGTAGGGGAAGGAAAACGTCTCTGGTGCAGACCTAAGAAAACACGCCCGTCGGTCAGAACGCCGTACGGGTGGGACCACGTGTCGGTGGTCGTGGCCTGGGAGAATCCGAGCCGTTCGTAGAATTCAACGGACGCCCGGATGTCGCCCGTCTCGAGGCTAACTTCGTGAAAATGCCCGAACAAGTCAGACCGATGTGCCGCGTGCGGCTCCGGCGGGACGACGGCCGAGCTCCACATGCGTCCAACCCTGACAGTGTCGCGCAATCAACTCCGAGAGAAAGCGCGCGTGCTCGCTGCGTGCATTGAGTGCCGCGACGTATTGATATCGCTGCCCGCCGGCGCGCATGAAAATCTCGCGGTTCTCGATGTCGATTTCCTCGAGTGTCTCGAGGCAATCGACGGCAAATCCCGGGCAAACGACCGTCACTTCACGCACCCCTCGTGCCGGCATTTCTGCAAGCACGGTGCTGGTGTAGGGACGGAGCCACCCGGCGGGACCGAAGCGCGATTGAAAACTCACGCTCCACTCGGAGTCACGCAGCATCAGCTCGTCAGCCAGCAGCCGCGCGGTCTTCTGGCACTTGCAGAAATACGGGTCGCCCTGGTGGAAGGAGCGTTCCGGAATGCCGTGGAACGACATCAGCAGGTGGCGGCTCTTCCCGTTGGTTTCCCAATGTTGGGTCACGCTGGCGCGCAAGGCATCGATGTAACCGGGATCGTCGTGATATTCGGCGACGAAGCGCAGCTCCGGGAGCCAGCGCCAGCGGCGCAGTTCGGCGTTGACCTGGTCGTAGACGGCGCCCGTCGTGGCCCCGCAGTACTGCGGAAACATCGGTAACACGAGAATGCGTTGGGCGCCCGATTCCCGTAGACGACCGAGCGCCTCTGCGACCGAAGGCTTGCTGTACAACATGCCGAGCTCGACGGTGAGCGGCGCGAGCATGTTCTGCGACAAGGTAGCCGTCAGCTCAGAGCGCAATCGCTCGGAAAGGTCGAGCAGGGGGGAGCCGTACGCGGTCCAGATCTTCCGGTACTTGCGTGCGGAACGCGCGGGTCGCAATGGCAGGATGAATCCGTACAGGATCGGTAGCCACAGCGCCCGCGGTATTTCCACCACACGTGGGTCACCAAGGAATTGCGCCAGAAACTTGCGCACATCACGCGGTTCCGGCGACGCGGGTGTTCCCGAGTTGACGAGCAGAATACCGATCCGTTCGGCGCCGTCGCGATGGAAGTCGGGAGAGCTGATGTAGCGCATGGGTCGACTCAGCTAGCGATGGCGATCATTTTATCCCGAATCAGGAGAGCCCGACGCATACGTATTTCAGCTCGGTGTAGTCCAGGATGCCGTACTTGGAACCTTCCCGCCCCATTCCCGACTCCTTGACCCCGCCAAAGGGGGCGACTTCAGTGGAAATGAGACCCGTATTGAGGCCGACAATGCCGTATTCGAGCGCTTCGGAGACCCGCCAGGACCGCGCCAGGTCCCGGGTATAGAAGTAGGCCGCCAGCCCGAACTCCGTGTCGTTCGCCATGCGGACCGCCTCAGCCTCGGTCTCGAAGCGGAACAGTGGAGCCACTGGCCCGAAAGTCTCCTCTCGGGCGACCTTCATGTCCGGCGTGACGTTCGTAATGATCGTCGGCTGAAAGAAGGTGCCACCCAAGGCGTGCCGCTTACCGCCGCTGGCGACCTGCGCTCCCTTGGAGACGGCGTCGGCGATGTGCTCCTCCACTTTCGCCAGGGCCTTGGCATCGATGAGCGGTCCCTGGTCGGTCGGACCTTTCAGCCCATCGCCGACCCGCAGCTTGGCCACGGCTTCCGCCAGCTTACGCGCGAACGCGTCGTACACGGAGCTCTGTACCAGGAGTCTGTTGGCGCAGACGCAGGTTTGCCCGGTGTTGCGATACTTGCTGGCGATCGCGCCAGCCACGGCGGCATCGAGGTCCGCGTCCTCGAACACAATGAACGGAGCGTTACCGCCCAGCTCCATCGAGATCTTCTTCATCGTCCCGGCGCACTGGGCCATCAGTTTCTTACCGACCTCGGTCGAGCCGGTGAACGTCAGCTTGCGCACGCTCGGGTTGGAAGTCAGTTCGGTGCCGATCCCGCCGGCTCCAGCCCCGGTCACGATGTTGAATACGCCCGGAGGAATGCCCGCGCGCGCGGCCAGCTCGGCCATCGCCAATGCGGAGTAGGGTGTCTGGATCGCCGGCTTGCACACAAAGGTGCAACCCGCGGCGAGCGCAGGGCCCGCCTTGCGCGTGATCATGGCCGCCGGGAAGTTCCACGGGGTGATCGCAGCCACGACACCAACAGGCTGGCGCAGAACGAGAATGCGCTTGTCGGACTGATGCCCGGGGATCGTGTCGCCGTACACACGCTTGCCTTCCTCGGCGAACCACTCGATGAACGAGGCGGCATACGCAATTTCGCCCTTCGATTCCGCCAGTGGTTTGCCCTGCTCGGCGGTCATGAGGGTTGCCAGGTCATCCTGGTTCGCCATCATGAGCTCGTACCAGCGGCGCAGAATCACCGCGCGCTCCTTGGCCGTCTTCGCCGCCCAGGCCGGGAAGGCCGCGTGCGCCGCTTCGATCGCGCGGCGCGTCTCGGCGACGCCCATATCCGGGACCGTGCCGATCTTTTCGCGGGTCGCCGGGTTGATGACGTCGTGGGTGGCGCCGCCGTTGGCGTTTTCCCACTTGCCGTTGATATAACCCTGCATGCGCAGCAGGTTGCCGTCGTTCAGTTTCATGTTTTATTTCCCCTCGCCCGCGAGATAGCGGCCGAGAAATCCGAGCGTGCGTTGCCGCGCGAGAGCCGCGGCTTCCGGGTTGTAGCTGGATCGCTGCTCGCAGTTGAATCCGTGATCCGCGCCCTCATAAAGATAAAGAGTCGCCTCCGTATGCGCCGCCTTGATTTTCTCGACGTCGCTGACGGGGATGCTCTTGTCGAGCGTACCGAAGTGATACATCACCGAGCGCTTCGGCTTCTTGTCGAGCAGGTCCACCACCTTGCCGTAGTAGACGACCGCGCAGGCGATCGACAGGTCGCGCGCGGCCAGGTACGACAACCGGCCGCCCCAACAATACCCAACCGTGCCAACACGGCCGGAATTCTTGACAACCGCAATGGCCGCCCCGACATCCTTCAGCGTGTCGTCGGTCTTCAGTTGTTGCATGTAGCCGATGGCCGTCTGGCGATCTTCCGGTCCGTAGCCGAGCTCGATGCCGCGGCGGATGCGGTCGAAGAGTGCCGGCGCGATGGCGGTATAGCCCTCGGCCGCGAAACCGTCGGTGACGGAGCGAATGTGGCTGTTGACCCCGAAGATTTCCTGCAGCACGACCACGGCGCCGCGAGGCTTGCCGGTGGGCGCTGCAAGATAGGCCTGAAACTCGTGCCCGTCGCGGGCCATGATGGTGGTGAAGTCGCCCATGGGATGCTCTTTGGTGAAACGTTCGCTGCGGCAGACCCGGAAGAATACCGTCCCGGCTGCTACGAGGGAAAGCGGTGCGCCGCGCGCGCCTGGTGACGTTTTGGTCCTGCTTCAATGGCTTCAATGACTTGACCGTGGCATTCTAGTACCCAGTCAAGGGGAGGGCTCATGCTCGTTGGCTCAGCAGTAAGGCGTGTCGCCATCGTCGGCGGCGTCCGTATCCCTTTTGCCCGCTCGTACACGGCCTACGCCAAGGCCAGCAACCAGGACATGCTGACCGCGGCGATCCGCGCCGTCGTCGATCGCTTCAATCTGCAGGGGCAGCGTCTCGGTGATGTTGCGGCGGGAGCCGTGATAAAGCATTCCAGGGACTACAACCTCACGCGCGAATGCGTGTTGTCCTCCGGGCTCGATCCGCAGACTCCGGCGGTGGATCTCCAGCGGGCCTGCGGCACGAGTCTCGAGGCTGCGATCCTCATCGGCAACAAAATCGCCCTCGGCCAGATCGATGCAGGTATCGCCGGCGGCACCGACTCGATCAGCGACGCGCCGATTACCTACCCGCGCTCCTACCAACAGCTACTGCTCGAGAGTGCGCGCGGCCGGAACTTCGCGCAGCGCGTGGCGCCGTGGCTGAAGTTGCGGCCGAAGCACTTCAAGCCTGTTCTGCCCGCGGTGGTCGAGCCGCGAACCGGCCTGTCGATGGGGCAGAGCACGGAGATCATGGCGAAGAAGTGGCAGATCTCCCGACAGGACCAGGACCAACTCGCCTACGAGAGTCACATGAAGGCCGCTGCCGCCTGGCGTGACGGCTTTTATGACGACCTGGTCGTGGAATTTCTCGGGCTCAAGGTCGATAACAACATGAGGCCGGATACCACGCTGGAAAAACTCGCGAAGTTGCGTCCGAGTTTCGCGGCGAATGGCACTCTCACGGCCGGCAACAGCACGCCGCTCACCGACGGCTCGAGCGCCGTTCTGTTGGCTTCCGAAGAGTGGGCGGCGCAGCGCAATTTGCCGGTGTTGGCTTATTTGCGCTACGGTAAGGCGTGGGCCGTCGACTTTGCCACCGGCAAGGAGGGGTTGCTCATGGCCCCGGCCTACTCCGTGCCGGCCATGCTGAAGGATGCCGGACTGACGCTCCAGGATTTCGACTACTACGAGATTCACGAGGCCTTCGCCGCGCAGGTGTTGTGCACCCTGAAGGCTTGGGAGTCGGCCGAGTGGTGTCGTGAGGCGCTGGGTCTGTCGGCTCCGCTCGGTAGTATCGACCGGTCGAAGATGAACGTGAAGGGCGGCAGTATCGCGGTGGGTCATCCATTCGCCGCGACGGGTACGCGTATTGTCAGCACGCTCGCGAAGCTTCTGGCGAGCGATCCAAAGGCGAAGCGCGGTTTGATTTCCGCGTGCACCGCCGGCGGTATGGGAGTGACCGCCATCGTGGAACGCTGACGGAGTGGCCCACATGAGCCGGTAGCTCCACGGAATGGAAGGGGACATTCCAGAGGAGACCGCGATACGACGCTCCGACTTGAGCGTCGTTTTGAACGAATTACCCCTTTTCAATGGCTTGGACTATGCGTTTCTGCGCGAGATCAGCCTGGCCTCGCAGTGGTTATCGCTACCCGGTGGGGCGACGCTGTTCTGCGCCGGCGATCCGTCTGATGCGCTCTATGTTGTGTTGAGCGGCTGTCTGGGTGTGTTTGCGCCGGCGGAGCGCCGTAATCGCGGTTTCATCGGTCGGGTCGCGGCCGGTGACACCGTGGGCGAGATGGGGCTGATCTCCGGCCGTCCCCGCAATGCCCACGTCGTCGCTCTGCGTGACACCGAGCTCGCCCGGCTCTCGAGCGAAGAATTCAACCGGCTCTTTCGGCAACATCCCGAGGGGATGCTGCGTATTGCACGTCTCACCGTAGATCGACTGGAGTTGTCGCAATCGCGTGCGCGCACGCGTGCCCACGGCGCGCGGACTTTCACGATCCTGCCGCAGAGCGTCGAGGTGGATGCGGGCGGATTCGCCACCGAGCTGGTGAAGGCGTTGTCGACCTTCGGTCGGACGGAGCTGGTCTGGGATGTGAGGGCGGGGTCGCACACGAGTCATTGGTTTCACCGCATCGAGTCCGCTAACGACTACGTCGTGTACGTCGGCGAAGCCAACTCAGGGCGCTGGAGCAGCTTGTGTGTGCGGCAGGCGGACGCGCTTCTGTTGCTGGCGCGAGCGGACGGGGAGGCGGGATCGTGGGCTCCTCTGGCCCGATTACAGGAATCCCCGATGGCACGGCAACGTGCCGAGCTCATCCTGCTTCATGATCGTGCGCTCGTTCGGGGCGCCGCCGCGCGTTGGTTGGGTATGAACGATCTGGCGGGAATCACCCATCATCACGTCACGAGTAAGCTGGACGTCCCCCGTATCGCCCGCATGCTCACAGGCCGCGGCGTGGGTCTGGTGCTTTCGGGCGGTGGCGCGCGGGGCTTTGCCCATATCGGCATCGTCAAAGCGTTACGCGAGGCAGGGGTGCCAATCGATCTTGTGGGCGGCACCAGCATGGGTGCGATCCTCGGCGCCGGCGTCGCCGAGTGTTGGAGTATCGAGGAGTTGACGGAGCGCTTTCGCGAGTCGTTCGTCGACGCGAAGCCATTGCGCGACTACACCCTACCGTTTGTCTCTTTGGTTTCCGGCCGCAAAGTAACACGACTGCTGCAGCGTGCCTTTGGCGACCTCACGATCGAAGATCTGCCGCTCGACTTCTTCTGTGTCTCTTCCAACCTGACCACGGGCCATTCGGAAGTGCACCGCCGCGGGGAGCTCTGGCGCTGGCTACGGGCCTCCGTCGCCATCCCGGGTGTACTCCCGCCGGTCGTTCACAAGGGCGAGATCCTCGTCGACGGCGGCACCATGAACAACCTCCCGGTCGACGCGATGCGCGAGCTGGGCCGCGGCCCCGTCATCGGCTGCGATGTCGGCGCCGACCGCGCCTTCACCACCGACTCCGATGAGGTCGACGTCCCCTTACCCTGGCAGCTCATGCGCTGGATGCGCGAAAAGAAACACCGCCCCAACATCTTCCAGATTCTCTGGCGCGCTGGCATGGTCAACAGCAACGCCATGACGGTCGCCCACCGCGAAAAGACCGACCTCCTCCTGCAGCCCCCTCTCGCCCAGATCGATATGTTGAACTGGTCTGGCTTCGAGCGTGCCATCGCCGCCGGTTACGAGTACGCGGTGCACCGCCTCGAGAACCTTCCCCTCGACTCGCCGCTGCTCAGCAGCCGCTCCCGGGAAGAGTGATCGCTCGCGGGCAGCCGGCTGCTCAGTCTTTTCGAGAGAAGCGCGCGGCATTTTCTCCAAGGCCCAGCTCGGTCGCGTGCCCTCAACGGCAAACAGGGTCGAGACCGAAGTATCCGCTGCGGTAGTTGGCAACATCGGGCTGGTCAACGCCCTCGGACGGCGAACGACAGTGTAAGGATCAGGGTACCGATAGCCATTGCCCATATACCAAACTTCACCAGCCCACCACTCATCGCTAGCCAGGGAAAGATGCTTGTCGTGGCTTCTGGATTGGTAACCGGGAATGGCATGCATGAAAGGCCGCCCAGGATCAGTCCAAGACCAAACAATCTAAGAGCGTTTTTCATTATGTAACCGGTTCCGAGCGACGCTCAGTGACGATGTCGTCGCTAGTGCGTTTCCGCGGAAACGTGCCGGCCCCGCCTGGCGTCTGTTCGCGTACGTGAGCGTCGTCCATGGTGACATCCCGCTAACTGGTTATATATACAGTATAGCAGGATTGCGCTGATACCAACAGCGTCGAGGGCTGAAAACCCGGGCCGCGCCGCCTCGAAGCCGGTGGCAGGGCCTGCCAGCACCCTCCTAGGGGACGACCAACTTGTTTTGATCGCCGGCTATCGACAGGCGCACGCGCTCGTCATACACGGCAAACGGCCGATCGCGTCGGCCGCTGATCCGCAAGCGCTCATCAACACAAATGGAGGTCAGTTGATTCGCGGCGGTGGGTGTCGCGGTCAGCGCGTGGAGAGCTTTCGCAACAAACGCCGAGAGAAGGCCGAATAAAAAAGCGCCGCGAGCGGGGGAAGTCGCATCGCGGCGCTCAGGGAGCGAACACCGGGGAAGTTGTTCGCAATTCTTCGCGGTATCTGCACGCGCCAGGCACCGCACTGAGCAAGCAGAAGCAAAGGCTGTGCCAGCGCGCACACCTCAATAAAAACAATGACTTACGGGGCCTGAGACCCTGTCGGCACAGTGACGTGATTTGTCATGTTTGGACGGAAGGACGCCGTGTCAGGTCAGGTTGGTCATTTAGTGAGGCAACACGGGGACACACGGTTGCGACTGCTTTCTCAACAGATCGCACAGGGAACGCGCGTGGGCTTCGTCGGGGACCTGCGCCTGCAGCCTGAACAAAGTACCAGTGGAGGTGTTGGCAGTTACCACGTGCGCGGTGAGGCCGCTCAACTGCGTGCCGAAGCGCGCCGTCAGTTGTTGCCACTCGTTGGTGGCGGCGCTGGCGCTGCCGAAGGCGCCGAGCTGCACGCCGTAACCTGCCGGCGCGTTGGTGGATGGGCTGTTCGAGGATGAAAGGTTGGATGCGGGGGTGGAGGCGTAGGGCGCGGAGTATTTGGGGGGTGGCGGGCTGACGGGCGCCGCCGCCGGAGTCGTCGTGGCGACCTGTGCGCCGGCGGCATGGGCTAACTCACCTGGTGAGGCCTGCGCGGACTGAGGTTGCGCGGAGCCTGCGGCCTGCGCCAATTCTCCCGATGCCGCCGCGTGCGCCAACTCGTTAGGTGCCGCGATCGCCGTGGCACCGGCCGAGGCGCTTGCGGCTGCCGGGGCGGACGCCGGAGGCGCGCTAGGTGGCGCCACGGCCGCCCCGCTCGCGGCGTCCTGCGCCGTGGCCATGGGAGGCCCGGCAGGCGGCAGTCCGTTGAGAGCGAAATTCTGGATCCGGATACGCGCCTCCTGCGACCACTTCCCGTTGGGATGCTGCGATAGGAACTGGCGGTAGGCGTCCGCCGTATCGGTCTGGCTGGTCTGCTGCCACTCGCGCTCCTCCGTGAGCTGGGCAACCCGGGTACGGGCCTGGGTGACCAGCTCGCTTTCCGGATGGCGTGCTAGAAACTGTCCATAGCTCTCGACCGTGTCGGCGGCCTCGGCCGACCGCCAATCCTGCTGCTCGCGACTACAGGCGGCGGCAAGAAACAGAAAGGTGGCCAGTGCGGCCACTTTTCCTGCACGGAGTGTGAGCATCATCGACATCCTCGACCCTGGGGCACCCCTATTCTATGGCCGGAAGCCCATGAAGACCCATGGGCCAGCCCGGAAGACCCCATGGGCCACCGTAAAGTCGGCGCAATTCCCGCCGCTATTGACTGGCTGCCCGCGCGGCGCTCCGGTGCGGCCTGCGATGACGTGCCGCCGGTAACGCGCATGAACGCGCTTTGAGGGATTGTCGAGAATGAGTGAAACACCGAAGCGCCGGCTGGTCGATCAGATTGGCGTGTCCCCCACTTTTGTAGCCGAAGGCTGTCACCTGACGGGTGACGTCGAGACGGGCGGACCACTGGTCGTCCTAGGAGCTATCCGCGGTGACGGACGCGTCGGTGGCGCCTTGCGCATGTCAGCGGACGCACAGTGGGAAGGCGAGATTCACGCGCAGGCAGCCATCATTGCAGGGCGCATTTCCGGAAAGCTGGTGATCGAAGAGAAGCTCGAAGTCGGCGCGACGGCTGTCATTCGCGCGGACATCGTCGCCCGTAGTATCGCGGTCGCCAAGGGCGCGGTTATCGACGGCGAGGTCACCATAACGAGCGGCCAGCCGATCGTGCGTTTTGAAGAACGGCGCAAGGCCGGGTAAATGTGTAACGCAGCACACTCCAAGCTGCGAGCCTGACACCTTCTCACGCCGACTTCCTCCAGGCGTGACAAAAGTCTGAACCAACTTGACGCACTGCGGTTATGATGCTGCGGTGCGGGTCGTAGCGCCGACCCGAGACGGCCTGGAGCCGGACACGGCTTGAAGAGCACAAGGATGTGTTCAGATGCTGTATGCATTCGGCGACGCTCGGGTTCGCATGAAAGCTTTCCGACTGTTACATATGGTGGCCCGCCGGGGGAACTCTCGCGATTTCCCGGAGAACACCCTTGCATCGCTGCGCTCGGCGCTGGCGCTCGGCGCGCGTTTTGTTGAATTCGACGTGCACATCTGCTCGGACGGCGTGCCCGTCGTGACCCGCGACCGTCAATTCGCCAAAATCGCTCGCTTCGAGGAGCTCTCGGCGGCCCAACTGGCTGCGTTGCCTGTCGGCCAGCCCGAACGCTTCGGCGATCGTTTCAACGACTCGCGGATCGCGACGCTGGCGAGCACCCTCAGCCTCCTCGAAGGAAGACCGGAAATCACAGCATTCATAGTGATTGGAGATGCCGGTGTGCGCCGCTTGGGCCGCGAGCACGTGATCTCCCAGGTCATCCGCATCCTCACGCCGGTGCGCTCCCGCTGCGTGTTGGTCTCCGCCGACCTGGCAACGATCCACACAGCGCGCAATATGACAGGCTATCCCATCGGTTGGGTGCTACCTGCTTACGACAATCACACACGTCTCAAATACGAGGCGTTGCAACCTGACTATCTGTTCTGCGATCGCGCCCACCTCCCGGCCAACAGCCTGCTTTGGCGCGGACCGTGGCGCTGGGTGGTGTATGAAATCGACACTCTCGAGGCCGTTCTGGATCTCGCCGCAAGAGGCGCCCACTTCGTGGCAACGAGAGACGTCCGCGCGCTGAGCGAAGCCATGCGCACCCACGCCGCCGCCGAGGCCCTCGCCCGGGACCCTACGGCTACCGGAAGCATCACACGCTGGTGAGCGCAGTGCTGATTTCGCCGGGTGCGTGCTCGGGATCGAGCTCCGCAACGATACGACGCTCCACCCAACTCGGACCGACGAGACGTTCGAGGAAGCCGCAGTGGCCCCCGAAGCGGGTGACAGTCAGTTGCAGGCAGGAGGGTCGTGCCAGTCGCTCGAGACTGTGCGCGGGAATGATCGGATCGTCGAGAGCCGTGATGATGGTGGCGGGCACTTCGAGCCGCGCCAGCCGTCCCTCGGTAATCGAGTAGCCGTTCAGGTAGTCATCGAGACTGGGAAATTCGGTGAAGCGCCGGATCAACTCCGCGGTCATGCGTCTCAGGTTCGCCAGTCGGCCGATCTCGTGGAAGTCGTAGTCACCCGGCCAGACAGCCTGCTTCTTCAGCAGGGAGCGCATCCACTTGCGGACGAAGTACAACTGGTAGCCGGGCATCCCTTGTTCCAGCGCAATCAAGGTCGCGCCGGGATCGAGCACCGGCGAGACCGCGATCGCTTTGGCGATATCGAGATTGGCCTCACCGGCCTGGGCCGCTACGCGCAACACGAAATTTCCGCCGAGCGAGAAGCCGACCATGTTGAGCGGCTCGCCGCGAAACATCCGTTGGAGATTGCCGATTGCGCCCACCACCTCGGGCAGGCGGCAGGAATGAAACAGCTCGCGATTCAGGTGGTGCGTATCGCCGTGATCGCGCAGGTTGAGTCGCACGACCTCGAAGCCGCGCTCGAAGAGCATTTCCGCCAGCGAAAGCACGTACAAAGACGTAGCGCTGCCTTCCCAGCCATGCAGCAGGACCGCTACACGCCCCGTGCTGTTCTGGGGGCTGGAGTGGAAGCATTGCAGCCGGACCCCGTCACCGCAGTCGAGGAGAAAGCCTTTTTCGGCCGCGACCACCGGTCCTGCCCGACGCACGATCGGGCCCCGGCGGGCATTCGTGCTCGCCAGCATGGATTGCAGGTGTCGGTTCCGGAGCCACCGTGGTGGCTTGAAGTCGTCGCCGTCTACGATCACGGCCACGACGCGCCAGGGCGCTCAGCGCACACGAATCTCCACGCGGTTGTTGGCGCTGGCGGCACGGTTCCACTCGCCGGCCGTGAGATCGGATGAGACAGGAGGGTATTGAACGGCCAGAACCGCCGGGCTGCCCATCGAAGCCTGTACCTGGAGCGCTCCATGCGTCGAATGACGGATGTCGCCGGCAATATTGGCGAGCGCGAGCGGTATGCGTTGGGCGGGTGGAAGGGCATCTTCTGCGGGATTACCGACAAGGTCACATTTTGCGAAAAGGGTCTCGTCCGGTGCAAGCGAGAAGCCATCGACCGAATTGCCCACGAGACAGAATCTGCCGGCAAAGGTCTTGATATCAACCACTCCGGCGGTGTTTTCCCTGGCCAAGCGGTAGGAGAGCTGCCGGATGGCGTCCAGCCGGCTGCCCCCGAGCGCCTCGGAGCCATAGGGGAACGGCATGACCATGGGCTTGGCCTCCCCCGGAATCGATGACCGGGTGACCCCGGCCGCTGCGACTCCCGGCACAGGCTCAGCCAAGGGCGCGCCCTTACGGCTCCCGCCCGGTAGCGCAGCCGTAAGCGCTGCAACGGCCACCTGCTCGTCGGCTACGGCGCTTCGGAGGTCCGACAGCTCACTGGTGACCTGATTCAATTGATTGACGCTGCGCCACCATAGGGCGGTGCTCAGAAACGCAATGGCCAGGGCAGCGCTTGCCACGATCCACCCCCAGGGGACAGGGGGTCGGGGGGCCGGTGTGCCGGGCGCCGGAGGCGGCAGAGACTCGAGCAGGAGTGCTCTGACTTCTGCCGTGATGCGGTCGGTCTGAGTATCGACACCGGCGACGAGCGCGCGCCGTAGCTCCGCGAACTGCTCGCGCAGGCCCGAGACTGTCAGAGCCACGGGTGCGGTCGGATCGGCCGCCGCGGCGATCGCCGCGAGGTCGGGTGCGTCCCCGCCAACCAGCCCTGGTGGATTGACCGGCGTGAAACTGGACTGGTCGGGGCGACGGCGATCCGCGACGAGGTGCAGTTGGTAGAGGACCTTCGAGACGTCAGCCTGTTTGATCTGCTTCGGCAGCACGCCCACAGCGCCGAGCGCACGCGCCTGTCCCAGGTACAGTTCGCCCTCCTGGGACGTGTACATCATGATCGGGATGGTCGCCGTGCGCGGGTTGTTCTTGATCGCCTGCACCGCCTGAAAACCGTCCATACCCGGCATCATGTGATCCATGAAGATCACGTCCGGGCGGTGGGTCGTCAGGTATTCGATCGCCGATTCGGCGTTTTCGGCGTTATCGACATCGAGCTCGTACTTCTCGAGGATTCGCGCAAGAAACAGGCGCGCGGACTTGGAGTCGTCGACAATCAACGCCCGCTTCGCCCCCATGACCGCTCCCATCCAAACACTCACAGTGACAGTTTGGAGAAAGTGTAGCGCAGAACATCGCCAGTACCAGCGATGTCGCTACGCCGCGACGACTAGGGTCTGGCTAACAAATGAGCGCCGTAGCGAGGGCCGGCCGCAGTAGGCGACCCTTGGGCTCAGGCGGCTACGCCAGAGGTCTTCGGTGCCAGGCGGAGGGTGCCGTAGAGGTCGGCCAGGCGCCGTGCCATGAAGGCCGACGACCACGTTTTTGCGTAGGCACGGCCGCGCTCGGCGAGATCCTTCTGCAGATTATCGTCCTGCAGCACGCGCACCACGGTCGCGGCGAACTCGTCGCAATTCTCTTGCGCGACCAGCGCACCGCAGCCGGGCTTGAGAATCGAGCGCGTCCCCAGCTCAGCGGTGGACACGACCGGCGTGCCCTGCGCCATGGCTTCGAGCAACACCAGCCCCTGGGTCTCCGTGCGCGACGCGAAAACAAACACGTTGGCCGCGGCGTAACAATCGAGCAACGCCGTGTTGCGATCCAGGTAGCCGGCGAAGAAAACATCCGCCTCCAGCTTCAGGCTCGCCACCAGGTGTCGTAATGACTCCCTGGCCGGTCCCTCGCCGGCGATCACGAGCATCGCGCGCGGCACCGTCTGCCGCACTTTCGCGAAGACGTGCACGAGGAAATCGATGTTCTTTTCATGGGCGACGCGTCCGATGTAGGTCATGATCGGCCGATCGGTCGGCAGACCCGACTGTGCGCGGAAACGGTTGCCGTCGCCTGCAACGAAACGATCTGCCGCCAACCCGGTCGGTAACACGTGAATGGGAGTCGAGACACCATACTCGACCAACACGTCGCGCATCGGCTCCGACGGCGCTATCAGCGCCTGAACATCGTCACACTGCGATCGTGTGAACGCGCGCGCCAGGTACCGGCCCAACCACTTCGGCATGGCTGGAACGTAGTGCTGCGCGTATTCCTCGAAAAAGGTGTGGTACGTCGCCACGCACGGCAGGTTTGCACGCCTCGCGAAGCGAGCACCGGCGTAATGCGCTATGAATGGAGTGTGGATATGGACGACGTCGAATTCGTCCCGTGGCAGCGCGTCGAGCGTCCGAATGAGCGGACCCCAACGCATGCGGCGGTCCTCAGGATCACGTGGAACATTGCCAGAAGGGACGCGTAGTAGCCCGGCCTCATCTTCCGCCCCTCCCATGTCATATTGAGGTGCGACGAGGACGGTCTCGACGCCACATGCGGCAAGATCCTGCCGAAAGGTTCGGATCGAGGTCGAAACGCCGTTGACCCGCGGGAAATAGACGTCCGAGATAAAAAGGACGCGCACGCGTATCAGACTGTACTGCTCAAACTAGTGAGCAACCGAGTTCGGCCAAGGACGCTCCAATGGCGGCTCCCGCCAAGACGTCTGTGGGATAGTGCAAACCGAGCACGACTCGCGAGCCGGCAATCAAGGCTGCCAGGGGCACCAGAACCCAACCCAGCTCTGGGAAGTGCGCGGTTGCCTGCCACGCGAATGACACCGCGTGCAGGGTGTGCCCGGAAGGGAAGCTGTAGCGATCGAGCGGCGCCATTGCGAGGTCGATCGTCGAGTGAGTGATGAAGGGCCGCTCCCGCACGAAAACGCGCTTGAGGAGCTTGTAGAGGGCCACGCCCAGAACACCTGTCAGCGCCATGATGACGGCGGGCTTTACGGCGACCGGGCCGTAGAGCAACGGCAGCAGGGCCAACACGACATACCAGATGATCCCGTCGCCGAGTCGGCTCGCGATCTGGAAGACGCGGCGTGGCAAAGGAAAGGACGCTCCCCGGTTCAGCTTCCTGCAGATGCTGTACTCGGCGGCGTCGACCCGCGCCATGAACGTGTTGAAGCCACTCGCCTTCATGAGCATAGCCTCTGCCCCGGCCACGTCAGCCGGGTGAAGGAATTGTGAAAGTTTTTTTGCGACAGGGATTTGGACGCTGTTCTGTGTGTCCTGCCTCACGAAATGGGTTGAACCGGGCGCCCCAGCTTGGGTTATTGGCATTTCAACGGACCGGCAGCGGCGCGCAAACTGCAATGCGCGAGCCCGCTGCCAGTTCCCCGCCGGTCAGGCCGTCGCCTGTTTGACCACCGCGGCGGCAAAACGCTCCGCGGCGCCGTCGGCATGAGCGAAAAAGAGGGAGGGCTCGGTCAATTCGAGCTCGAGCAGGGTCGGAGCGCCGCGGCTATCCCGGATGAGGTCGATCCGGGCATAC
>Ga0268266_10001032_pt1 | contig 35051 bp, 30 predicted proteins | sample KBSS13metaG_FD_190356 | JGI IMG/M metagenome (GOLD analysis project Ga0268266, IMG submission 190356) | Switchgrass rhizosphere microbial communities from Kellogg Biological Station, Michigan, USA - KBS S1-3 metaG (SPAdes) (version 2) | ecosystem: Host-associated > Plants > Roots > Rhizosphere...
TGGCCTTTGTCGATCTCCGATTGGACCTGGGTCTGGATCTGGGTGCCGAGCTGGACGACCTCGAGCTCGCGGGCGAGGATTCGCGAGAGGTGGCGCAGGCGCCGGGCGACGTCGACCTCTTCGAGCAGCTTCTGCTTCTCCTCGGTGCCGATCCGCAGCGCCCCGGCGATCAGGTGGGCGAGCGCCGCCGGGTCGTCGATGTTGGCGACCGCCATCTGCAGCTCCTCGGGCAGGTAGGGGATCTGCTCGACGATTTCCGAGAAGGTGCGCTGGACGTTGCGGTTCAGCGCCTCCAGCTCCGGGGTCGGCTCGATCACGTCCGGCAGCTCGGCGATGTGGGCGACCATGTAGGGCTGCTCGGTGACGTACTCGCCGAGCTTCACCCGCTGCATTCCCTGGACGAGGATCCGGAGGCTCCCGTCGGGGACCTTGACCATCCGGGCGACGGCGCCGACGACGCCGACGTCGTAGAGGTCGCCCGGCCCGGGCACCTCCAGCTCGGGGTCGCGGGAGGTGACCATCGCCAGCATCCGGTTGGCGCCGAGGACGTCGTCGACGAGCTGGATCGAGCGCTCCTGGCCGACCGCCAGCGGCGCCAGCGTTTCCGGGAAAGCGACGGTGTCGCGCAGCGGCAGGACCGGCAGCGCCTCGGGCAGCGGCTGGCTGGCGCGGATCGCCTCGTCGACGTCGAGTGGCGAGTCGACCACTTCGAGGACCGGTGCGCCCTCCATCACTTGCGGCCTATCGGGACCCGGCGGGTGGTCTCGCCGGGGTCGCGCAGAGGCAGCTCGATTCGCAGGATGCCCTCCTCGTAGGTGGCGCTGGCGCGCTCGGCGTCGACCTCGACCTGCAGCTCGACGACGCGGCGGAAGTGGCCGGAAGGGATCTCGATCTGCTGGTAGACGCGGCCCTCGCTCTCCTGCAGCTGGCGCTCGCCGACGATCGCCAGGTGGCGGCCGCTGACCTCGATCCCGACCTCGGAGAGCTCGACCCCGGCGAGGTCGACCTTGACGATCGCCCGCTGCGGGTCGCCGCAGTAGTAGACGTCGACGTTCGGCGAGAAGCCGCTGGCGCGGCGGGTCACGTACCGGGTCCTGCTCCAGCTGTCTCCCATCACCTGGTCCATCTCCCTGCGCATCCGCGCGAAATCCGCGAACAAGTCTCTCTGCGGCATGGCCGAAACATAGCCAGCCGGGGAAGGCCGCGAGGGCTCAGGCGGGGCGGGAGGCCCAGCGCGGCGCCCGCATCAGGAGCACCGGCTGCCGCGGTGGGACGAGGCCCTCTGGTCGATTCGGCCGGAAGGTGGTGCAAGCCTCATTCAGCTCCAGGGCGCAGAGGAGGTTTTTGCGGAAATAGCAGTCCTCACAGGTCGGCGGCTTTGGCTTGCGTGGCACGGCCGGCATGTTTGCATCGCCGCGGGGTAAGTGCGAGGGCCGTTTCCGCAAATCGCCACGTCTTTGAAACAGCTTCGTCACAGCTTCCCTGCGTGTTCCGGGAACCCGGGCGCTCGGCGCTAAGATCGGAGGCGATGGAGGGTCATTCCCGCAGCGAGAAGCTCGCCGCTTCTCCCCCGCTTTTCAAGAGCGACTTCCTCAACTTCTTCTCCCGCGTCCACCCCGCGGTCCCGGCGATCGTCTTCGTGCCGGTGGTGGTGGCGATGGAGTGGATCGGGGCCGATCGCGGCTACGCCGCCTGGCAGCTGGCGCTGCTGACGCTGGCCGGGGTGGGGGTCTGGACGCTGACCGAGTACTGGCTGCACCGCCTCCTCTTCCACTGGGAGCCCGACAACGCCTTCGGCCGCCGGATGCACTTCATCATCCACGGCATCCACCACGACCATCCCAACGACAAGATGCGGCTGGTGATGCCGCCGTCGGTCTCGATCCCGCTGGCCGCCCTCTTCTTCCTCGCCTTCCGGCTGCTGCTCGGCGACGCCGCCTTCCCGCTCTTCGGCGGCTTCCTGCTCGGCTACCTCTTCTACGACTACACGCACTACTACGTGCACCATTTCGTGCCGAAGACCGACTTCGGCAAGCGGCTGCGCGAACACCACATGCGGCATCACTTCCAGGACCACAGCTACGGCTACGGGGTCTCCTCGCCGCTCTGGGATCACGTTTTTCGGACCTATCCGAAGAAGCGCAGCAAGTACCGCGCCTAGCGCTCCGGCCCCCGCCTGTCACAAAGCGGGATGCTGTTTCGTCTAGGGGGCATGAACGGAACTAGACAAGCGGTGGTCATAGGCGGTGGGCCCGCGGGCTTGATGGCTGCGGGACGGTTGGCTGGCGGCGGGATCGAGACGGTGCTCCTGGAGGCTGGGCCGCACCTCGGGGGGCGGGCGGCCTCGGAGCAGCGCGGTGGGTTTGTCTTGAACCAAGGTCCGCATGCGCTCTACGTCGGCGGGCCGGCGGGCCGGGAGTTGAAGGCCAGTGGGATCGAGCTGGACTGGTGGCAGCCGGCCTCCCCCGCTTCGGTGTTTCCCAGGGATGGCAAGCAGAAGCGCACCCTCAGCGGCTCCGGGCAGCTCGGCCGCTGGTTCTTGAAGCTGCAGCGGACCGAACCCGAGGAGCTGGCCGGGATCTCCACTGCCGAGTGGCTGCGGCAGAGCCTGGGCTCGGAGCGGGCTCGGGCGAGCGCTGGGGCGCTGGTGCGGGTGACCACGTTCGTCGCCGACCAGGAGAGCCTCAGCGCCGACGTCGCCGCCACCCAGCTGAAGATCGGCCTCTGGCCCGGCGTCCGCTACCTGCGGGGCGGCTGGCAGCAACTGGTCGATGCCCTTGCCGCGAAGGCCGAGGCGGCCGGCGCGACGCTGCGGACCCGCGCCGCGGTGCGCGGCCTCCAGCGCGGGCCCGAGGGCTGGGAGGTGGCCCTCGACAAGGAGACGGTGCGGGCCGACGTGGTGGTCCTAGCCGCCGGCGGCCCCGAGGCGGTCGCGAAGCTGCTCGGCGAGCAGGTCCCCGCCCCGCCGGGGCCAGCCGCCGAGCTGAGCGTGCTCGACCTCGGCCTGCGCAGCTTGCCGCGCCGCTCGCGCCGCTTCGCCCTCGGCGTCGACAAACCGACCTACCTTTCCCGCCACTCGCCGCCCGAGCACCGCGACGGCGTGCTCCTCACCCTCGCCAGCTACGCGCGCGAATCGCGGCAGGCACTGGAGGATCTGGCCGACGCCGTGCAGCCCGGCTGGCGCGAGCAGGCGACGCTCGAGCGCTTCCTCCCCCGCATGGTCGCCGTCTCGGCGACGCCGACGCCGGCGGGCGGCGGCCTCGCCGGGCGGCCCGCGGTCGACCGCGGCGAGGGCCTCTACCTGGCCGGCGACTGGGTCGGCGGCGAGGGCTGGTTGGTCGACTCGGCGCTCGCCAGCGGCGCCGCCGCGGCGGCGGCCGCCCTGCGTAGCGAGGTGCCGCTCGCTGCATGAGGGACGACGCCTTCACCGCCTGCCGCCCTCGCCTGCTCGGCATCGCCTACGGCCTGCTCGGCGAGCTGACCGAGGCCGAGGACGTCGCCCAGGACGCCTGGCTGCGCTGGGAGCAGGCCGACGCCGACGCGGTCCGCAACCCGGAAGCCTTCCTGGTCACCGTCACCACCCGCCTCGCCCTCGACCGGCTGCGCTCGGCGCGGGCGCAGCGCGAGGTCTACGTCGGGCCTTGGCTGCCGGAGCCGCTGCTGACCGACCCCGAGACGCCGGAGACAAAGGCGATCGAGGCGGAGCGCCTCGACCTCGCCCTGCTCGGCGCGCTGGAGCGGCTGAACCCGGTCGAACGCGCCGTCCTCGTCCTTCGCGACGCCTTCGACCTCGAGTACGCGGAGATCGCCGACATCCTCGACCGCACCCCGGCGAACGTGCGCCAGATCGCCAAGCGGGCCCGCGACCACGCCGGCGACACCAGCCGGCGCCGGGCGGTGAGCGAGGAGGAGCGCCAGCGCCTGGCCGACGCCTTCCTGCTCGCCTCGGTCTCGGGCGACGTCGAGAAGATCCGCGAGCTCCTCGCCGCCGACGCGGTCATGTACTCCGACGGGGGCGGGGTCGTCACCGCCGCGCGCAAGCCGATCTACGGCGCCGACAAGATCGCCCGTTTCATGGTCGGCGTCCAGCGCAAGGCGGCGTTCCCCTCCGACCCCGTCTTTACCCCTGTGCGCGTCAACGGCGACCCGGGAGTGCGGATGGACAGCGCCGAGCACGGCTTCCTCAGCATCATCGCGGTGGAGGTCGCAGACGGCGCGATCCAATCGGTCCGCTTCTTCACCAACCCGGAGCGCTTCCCGGCTGAGTTCCCGCGCACCTGACTGTTAGCCGAGTATTTGAATTGTCCCTTTGATTCACCCGCTGCGGGTGTCACAGTGTGTATGACTCTGCCAGACTCCCGCCTGGGTAATTTTTTTAACTTGGATGGAAGGAAGCTAAATGCCCCCCAGTAGCAACCATTTGGATGTGGCTCGCGACGCCCTGGAGCGAACTATTCGTGAGCTCGAGGATCAGATCAAGCAGGCCGAGCAGGCGCTTGCCGCCCTTGGCGGCAAAGCCAGCCGCCGCGGTCCGGGCCGCCCCCGTGGCAGCGCCAACAAAAAAGCCGCCAAAGCCAGCAAAGCGGGTGCTCCCCGCCGCCGCCGTAACCGCCGTGGCGGTACCCGCGCCGATCAGGCCGTGAAATTGATCGAGCAGAACCCCGGCATCAGCGCCTCCGATGTCGCCAAACAGATGAAAATCAAGCCGAACTACCTGTACCGGGTCCTCGGTGACCTCGAGAAAGAGGGTCGCGTGAAAAAGAGTGGCCGCTCCTACAGCGCCGCCTAACGGGAACCCACCGTTACTCGAAGTAAGAGAGGCCGGCAATGCCGGCCTCTCTTTTTGCCAACTACCTGTCGCCGTGTGACTAGACGAGCCCGAGCTGACTGACGGCGTCGCGCTCCTCCTGCAACTCCATCACGCTGCGGTCGATCCGCTCGCGCGAGAAATCGGGGACGTCGAGGCCCTGGACGATGCTCCACTCGCCGCCGCTGCAGGTGCAGGGCATGCCGCAGACGATTCCCTCGCCGATCCCGTAGGAGCCGTCGGCCGGCACCGCCATCGAGACCCAGTCGCCCTCAGGGGTGCCGAGGACCCAGTCGTGGACATGGTCGATCGCGGCGTTGGCGGCCGAGGCGGCGCTGGAGGCGCCGCGGGCGTCGATGATCTCCGCCCCGCGTTTCGCGACCCGGGGGATGAACTCGTCGGCGATCCAGGCCTCGTCGTCGACCGCGTCCCAGGCGCTGCCGCCGTCGACCTTGGCGTTGACCAGATCGGGGTACTGGGTCGGGGAGTGATTGCCCCAGGCGGTCATGTTGGTGACCGCCGAGACCGACTTGCCGAGCTTGTTCGCCAGCTGCGAGATCGCCCGGTTGTGGTCGAGCCGCATCATCGCGGTGAAGCGCTCACGCGGTACGTCGGGCGCGTTCGACATCGCGATCAGGCAGTTGGTGTTGGCCGGGTTGCCGACCACCAGCACCTTGACGTCGTCGGCAGCGCCGGCGTTGATCGCTTCGCCCTGGGGCTTGAAGATGCCGCCGTTGGCCTCGAGCAGGTCGGAGCGCTCCATGCCCGGTCCGCGCGGACGGGCGCCGACCAGCAGGCCGATGTTGCAGCCGTCGAAGGCCTGCTTGGGGTCGTCGCTGATCTCGATCTTGTGCAGCAGCGGGAAGGCGCAGTCGTCGAGCTCCATCGCGGTGCCCTCGGCGGCTTTCACCGCCTGGGGGATCTCCAGCAGGCTCAGCTCGACCGGCGTGTCCGGGCCGAGCATCTGGCCGCTGGCGATGCGGAACAGAAGCGCGTAGCCGATCTGCCCGGCGGCGCCGGTAACGGTGACCTTTACGGGGGTGGTGCTCACTGAATGCTCTCCTCGAGTCGGGGGTTGGAAATTCGGAAGATCGTCAGGCCATCGCGCGCTGGAGGTTCTCGTCGATCGAGGCGAGGAACTCCTGCGTGGTCTGGTACTCCTGACCCCCGCCTACCAGCAGGGCCAGGTCTTTGGTCATCTTCCCGCTTTCGACGGTCTCGACACAGACGCGCTCGAGCGTCTGTGCGAACTCCGAGACCGCGGGGGTTTCGTCCATCCGGCCGCGGGCGGCGAGCCCGCGGGTCCAGGCGAAGATCGAAGCGATCGGGTTGGTGGAGGTGGGCTTGCCCTCCTGGTGCTGGCGGTAGTGACGGGTGACGGTGCCGTGCGCGGCCTCGGCCTCGACCGTCTTGCCGTCGGCGCTCATCAACACGCTCGTCATCAAGCCGAGCGAACCGAACCCCTGGGCGACGGTGTCCGACTGGACGTCGCCGTCGTAGTTTTTGCAGGCCCAGACGTAACCGCCCTCCCACTTCAGCGCGGCGGCGACCATGTCGTCGATCAAACGGTGTTCGTAGGTCAGGCCGGCGGCCTCGAACTCCTCCTTGAACTCGGCCTCGTAGACCTCGGCGAAGAGATCCTTGAAGCGGCCGTCGTAGCGCTTGAGGATCGTGTTCTTGGTCGACATGTAGACCGGGAAGCCGCGGTCGAGGCCGTAGCGCATCGAGGCGCGGGCGAACTCGCGGATCGAGTCGTCGAGGTTGTACATCGCCATCGCGATGCCGCCGCCGGGGAAGTCGTAGACGTCGAGCTCGACCGGCTCGGCGCCGTCTTTGGGGGTGTAGGTGAGGGTCAGCGTCCCCTCGCCCGGCACGACCAGGTCGGTGGCGCGGTACTGGTCGCCGAAGGCGTGGCGGCCGATCACGATCGGCTTCGTCCAGCCGGGCACCAGCCGCGGGATGTTCGAGATCACGATCGGCTCGCGGAAGATGACGCCGCCGAGGATGTTGCGGATCGTCCCGTTCGGCGAGCGGTACATCTCCTTCAGGCCGAACTCCTCGACCCGCGCCTCGTCGGGAGTGATCGTCGCGCACTTGACGCCGACCCCGTGGCGCTTGATCGCTTCCGCCGCGTCGACCGTGATCTTGTCTTCGGTCGCGTCGCGGCTCTCGATCCCGAGGTCGTAGTACTCGAGCTCGACGTCGAGGTAGGGAAGGATCAGCTGCTCTTTGATGAACGACCAGATGATCCGGGTCATCTCGTCGCCGTCGAGCTCGACGACAGGGTTCTCGACTTTGATCTTCGGCACCGGGCGCGATGCTATCTGCCCGGCGCGCTGGCTGACCGGCCAGGGCATGGCACAATCAGCACCCGATGGCAACCGTCGAGCGCAAGACCTTCGGCAACCACGAGGTGGTCAACCAGCCGCCGCCGCTGGTCGACTACAACGTCTTCGAGGCCGACACCGTCCTTGGCGAGGCGGTGAAGCGCGAGGGCGCCGAGTGGGACCGGGAGCGGATCTCCGCCGCGGGCGAGTACGCCGGCAGCGGCGCGGCCCAGGAGCTGGGCCGGCTTGCGAACGAGAACGGGCCGAAGCTGAAGACCCACGACCGCTTCGGCAACCGGGTCGACATCCCGGAGTTCCATCCCGCCTGGCACGAGCTGATGGGCGTCGGGGTCGGCTTCGAGCTCCACTCCTCCCCCTGGAAGGACCCGCGGCCCGGCGCCCACGTCGCCCGCGGCGCCGCCTTCATGTGCATGTCGCAGGCCGAGGCCGGGATCGGCTGCCCGATCTCGATGACCTACTCGGTGATCCCGGCGCTGCGGACCCAGCCCGAGCTGGCCGCCGAGTGGGAGCCGCGCTTCCTCTCCGCAACCTACGACCCGGCCAACGCACCGGCGCCGGAGAAGCGGGGCGCGCTCGCCGGGATGGGGATGACCGAGAAGCAGGGCGGGACCGACGTCCGCGCCAACACCACGGTCGCGCGGCCGGTGAACGGCGGCGGTCCCGGCGCCGAGTACGAGCTGACCGGCCACAAGTGGTTCATGTCGGCGCCGCAGTGCGACGCCTTCCTCGTCCTCGCCCAGGCCGACGGCGGCATCTCCTGCTTCCTCTTCCCGCGCTGGACGCCCGACGGCGCCCGCAACCGCTTCCGACTGCAGCGCTTCAAGGACAAGCTCGGCAACCGCTCCAACGCCTCCAGCGAGGTCGAGTTCGACGCCGCCTCCGCCTGGCTGGTCGGCGAGGAGGGCGCCGGGGTGCGGACGATCATCGAGATGGTCAACCACACCCGGCTCGACTGCGTCCTCGGCGGCGCCACCGGCATGCGCGCCGGGGTCGCCCAGGCGATCCACCACACGAGCCACCGCTCGGTCTTCGGCCGCGAGCTCGTCGAGCAGCCGCTGATGCGGAACGTCCTCGCCGACCTGGCGATCGAGTCCGAGGCGGCGACGATCTCCGCCCTGCGCCTGGCCCGCGCCTACGACGAAGCGATCGCCGGCGACGAGGACGCGGCGCAGCTGAAGCGGGTCGCCAACGCCGTCCTCAAGTACTGGATCTGCAAGCGCGCCGTGATGCACGCCGGCGAGTCGCTCGAGTGCCTCGGCGGCAACGGCTACGTCGAGGAGTCGGGGATGCCGCGACTCTTCCGCGAGAGCCCGCTGAACTCGATCTGGGAGGGGTCCGGCAACGTCCAGTGCCTCGACGTCCTGCGGGCGATGGTCAAGAGCCCGGCCTCGCTCGAGGCCTTCTTCGCCGAGGTCGCCGAGGGCGCGGTCGCCGAGCCGCGGCTGCAGGCCTTCGCCACCGCGCTGCGCGACGAGCTGCCCGGGGACCTGGAGACGATCGAGTCCCGCGCCCGCCGGGTGGTCGAGAAGATGGCACTCGCCCTCCAGGCCTCGCTCCTGGTCCGCTACGGCGACGAAGCCGTCGCCGACGCCTTCTGCGCCTCCCGCCTGAGCGGCGACTGGGGCCAGGCCTTCGGCACCCTCCCGGCCGCCACCGACTTCGGCCGCATCATCGAGCGCCATCGAGCGATCGGGTAGCGCGTGGGCCAACGCCTGGATGGGCGAGTCGTCGTCGTTACCGGCGCCAACCGACGCGATGGGATCGGCTTCGCGATCGTCCGCCGGCTCCGCGAAGAGGGGGCCAGTGTCTTCGCCCACGGCTACGGGAGCGAAAGCGGCGACCCGGATGTAGAGATCGAAGTCGACCTCGGCGAGCCTGACGGGCCGGCCCAAGTCATCGAGGGGGCGTTCGCAAGGTTTGGCGCCGTCGATGCCCTCGTCGTGAACCATGCGTGCAGCTCGGGCCAGTCGCTCGAGACGGTCACCGCCGAGGAGCTCGACCGGGCCTGGGCCGTGAACGGCCGGGCCGCCATCCTGCTCGCCCAGGCATTCGCGGCCCACCACGACGAGGCTCGTGGCAACGGCCGGATCGTCTTCTTCACCTCGGGGCAACACCTCGGCCCGATGCCGGGCGAGCTTCCCTACGTCGCCAGCAAGGGTGCGGTGCACCAGATGACCCGGACTCTGGCTGACGAACTGGCCGGGCGGGGAATCAACGTCAACGCGATCAATCCGGGTCCAGTCGACACCGGCTGGGCTGCAGGAGACCTTCACGAGCGGGTGCGCTCAGCCTTCCCAGCCGGCCGCTGGGGCCGCCCAGAGGACATCGCTCCCGTCGTCACCTGGCTGGTCTCTACGGAAGCGGGTTGGATCACCGGTCAGGTGATCGACGCCGAGGGCGGGTTTCGCCGCTGAGGGTCAGCCTCCGGCGGTTGCGTCGCGCAGCGCTCTGCCCACCTGCTCGATGGTGATCACTCCGCTGAGGCGGCCTTCGGTGTCTACCGCCATGAGGGCGCCGAGGCGGCGGAGGTTCTGGTTGGCGAGCAGGGAGTCGAGCGGAGTGTCGTCGCGGACGAAGAGGCCGATGTCGTGGTCGACGTAGTCGGCGACGTGGGAGTTGGCGCGGGAGACCTCGGGGACCTCGTCGGCGCGGTCGCGCTCGATCAGGCCGAGGAAGCGGTGGGCGGCGTCGACGACCGGGAACCAGGGCCAGCGGTAGCGGAGGAAGTATTCGTCCAGCGCCCGCTCGACGCTGAGCTCGCCGGGGATCGTCACCGGCTCGCGGTCCATCACGTCAGCGACCCGGACGTCGCCGATGCGGTCGGTCAGCGCCGTCTGCATAGCCGCGCCGCGGGCCGAGCCGTTGATCACCAACCCGACCAGGGCGAGCCAAATGCCGCTGAAGACGTAGCCGGTGAAGGCGAGGGCGATGCCGCCGCCGATGAAGAGGTAGCCGAAGATGCGACCGAGGTTGGCGGCGAAGCGGGTCGCCGAGTTGCGGTTGCCCGAGCGATACCAGGCAAGCGCTTTCGCGACCCTGCCGCCGTCCATCGGGTAGGCGGGCAGCAGGTTGAAGACGAGGACGAGCAGGTTGATCGTCACCAGCCAGGCGACCAGCGCCATCGGGCCGGAGACGTCGGAGCGGGATTCGAGCACCACCGCCTCCCAGAAGCCGCTTGGGCCCGCGGCGGCGGTACCCACCGCGGCGAGCACGATCGCGATGATCGCCGTCACCGCCGGCCCGCCAAGCGCCACCTTCAGTTCGGTCCCGGGCGAGTCGGCTTCGCGGTCCATCCGCGCCATCCCCCCGAAGATCCAGAGCTGGATGCTGGAGATGCCGATCCCGTTGCGCATCGCCACCACCGCGTGGCCGAACTCGTGCAGGAGGATCGAGCCGAAGAAGCCGACGGCGGCCAGCAGCGCCAGCAGAAACGGCGTGCTCCCCCCCTCTCCTAATAGCCGTTCGAAGAAGTCGGCCATGTAGAGGATGACCAGGAAGAGGACGATGAACCACGACCAGTCGACCGTGACCTTTATCCCGCGAAAGTGGAAGAGGGTGATCGACCCACCGCCGAGCATTGGCCCATGGTAAGCGGCTAGCGTCCCGGGCCGATGCCGGGCGAAGCTAATTGGCTGCGGGAGCGGCTGCAGGAACTGGAGCGGATCGAGCGCCCGTCGGCCTCCGACGGGGAGCGCCGGGCAGCGGAGTGGCTCGTCGCGCAGCTCGGCGAGCTCGGTGCCGAGGCGCGGATCGAGGCCGAGGACGCGCACGGGACTTACTGGTGGCCGCTGGGGATCGGCGCGGCGCTGGGAGCGCTCGGGGCGGCGGCGACGCTGCGCGGCCGCCGCGTCCTCGGAGCGCTGCTGGGGACGGTCGGCGCCGCTGGGATGGCCGACGACTTCCCGCCCGGCAAGCGCCGCCTGCGCCGTCTCCTCCCCAGGCGCACCACCTACAACGTCGTCTGCGAGCTCGGCGACCCCAACGCCGAGCGGACCGTCGTCCTCAGCGCCCACCACGACGCCGCCCACTCCGGGCTCGTCTTCCACCCGGCGCTGCCGGCGCTCGCCGACCGCCTCGGGCTGCTCGACCGCACCGACACCAGCCCGCCGCTGATGGCCCCGGTCGTCGGCGGCCCGGTGCTGGCGGCCCTCGGCGCCCTCAGCGGCCGCCGCCTGCTGGCCAAGATCGGGCTCGTCCTCGGGCTCGGCTCGGTCGCGGCGATGGCCGACATCGGCGCCCGCAAGTCGGTCCCCGCCGCCAACGACAACGGGACCGCCGTCGTCGCCCTCCTCGCCCTGACCCGCCGCTTCCTCGCCGACCCGCCCGAGGGAATCCGGGTGATCCTGCTCTCGGCCGGCTCGGAGGAGTCCTTCAGCGAGGGGATGAAAGCGTTCGGCGAGCGCCACTTCGGCGAGCTGCCGCGCGAGTCCACCTTCTTCCTCTGCCTGGAGACGCTCGGCGCCACCCACCTGCTGGCGCTGCAGGGCGAGGGCTTCCTGAAGATGCGCGACTACCCGCCCCGCGCCCTCGCCTTCATCGAGAGCGTGGCCGGCGAGGAGGACGTCTGGCTCTACCCCAACCTGCGCACCTACAACGGCACCGACGCGCTCGAGCCGCGCGTCGCCGGCTACGAGACCGTCGCCCTCTGCAGCTGCACCGACCAGAAGCAGCCGGGCCGCTACCACTGGCCCAACGACACCGCCGAGAACGTCAACTTCGACACCGTCGAGAGAGCCATCTCCCTCTCCGACACGGCGGTCCGCCGGCTCGGCGAGCGCTGGCTGTAACTGCCCGCAACGTGACGAATTGCAAAGTGACGAATCCCGACTACGCAATCGGGATTCTCCGCTATAGCATCCGCGCCCGTGCCATCCCATGACGTTCTCGTAATCGGGGCCGGGCTCGCCGGCCAGCGGGCTGCCCTCGCCGCCGCAGAGGAAGGCGTGTCGGTCGGGATCATCAGCAAGGTCCACCCGGTCCGCTCCCATTCCAACGCCGCCCAGGGCGGCATCAACGCCGCCCTCAACCCCGGCGACTCCTGGGAGTCCCACGCCTTCGACACGATCAAGGGCTCCGACTACCTCGGCGACCAGGACGCGGTCGAAATCATGACCCGCGAGGCGCCGGAGGAAATCCTCCACCTCGAGCACCTCGGCGTCACCTTCCACCGCAACGAGGAAGGCAAGCTCGGGACCCGCGCCTTCGGCGGCGCCTCCGCCGCCCGCACCTACTACGTCGCCGACATCACCGGCCAGGCGATCATGCACGTGCTCTACGAGCAGCTGATGAAGTACTCCGAGCAGATCGCCCGCTACGAGGAGTGGTTCTGCAGCAGCCTGGCGATGGACGAGAACGGCGAGTGCTGCGGCGTCGTCACCCGCAACGTCGCCGACGGCACGATGGAGCTCTTCCAGGCGAAGTCGGTGATCCTCTGCACCGGCGGCAACGGCCAGGTCTGGCAGCCGACCACCAACGCCCTGATCTGCACCGGCGACGGGATCGCGATGGCCTACCGCGTCGGCGCCAAGCTGATGGACATGGAGATGATCCAGTACCACCCGACGACGCTGGCGGGCAAGGGCTTTCTGATCACCGAGGGCGCCCGCGGCGAGGGCGCCCACCTCCTCAACGCCAAGGGCGAACGCTTCATGGAGAAGTACGCGCCGAACAAGATGGAGCTCGCCTCGCGCGACGTCGTCTCCCGCGCCGAGCAGACCGAGATCAACGAGGGCCGCGGCTTCCCCGACGGCACCGTCGCCCTCGACATCACGGTGGTGCCGAAAAAGCGCGTCCACGAGGCGCTGCGCGAGATCGTCCTCGTCGGCCGCGACTTCGCCGGGGTCGACATCACCCGCGAACCGATCCACATCAAGCCGGGCAACCACTACACGATGGGCGGAGTCAAGACCGACGTCGACGGCCGCACCGACATCCCCGGCCTCTACAGCGCCGGCGAGACCGCCTGCGTCTCGGTCCACGGCGGCAACCGGCTCGGCGCCAACTCGCTGCTCGACACGCTGATCTTCGGTAAGCGCTCCGGCCGCGACGCCGCCGCCCGGGCGAAGCGGATCGATTACGCCCGCACCTCGAAGAAGATCCTCGAGGACGAGGAGGCGATGATCGCCGACGTCGTCTCCCGCGAGAAGGGCTCCGGCCGCCGGATCTCGGAGATCAAGCGCGAGCTGGGCCAGACGATGGACGGCAAAGTCGCCGTCTTCCGCGACGAGGCCGGGATCACCGAAGCGCTGGAGATCGTCAAGCGCCTCAAGGAGGAGGCGAAGACGGCCTACATCGACGACCACGGCAGCGTCTTCAACCAGGACCTGCTTGCGGCGATCGAGCTCGGGTACATGCTCGACAACGCCGAGTGCACCTGCGTCGCGGCGCTGGAGCGCAAGGAGAGCCGCGGCGCCCAGTACCGCACCGACTTCCCGGAGCGAAACGACGAGGAGTGGCTCAAACACATCGACCTCGAGCGAACCGACGACGGCCCGGAGATCTCCTACTCCGAGGTCACCATCACCCAGTGGGAACCGCAAGAGAGGACCTACTAATGGCCGAGTACACGATCAAAGTCCGGCGGTTCCAGCCCGAGAGCGGCGAGGGGCCCTACTGGGAGGAGTTCAACGTCGACCTCGAGCCCTCGCTCGCGGTCCTCGACGGGCTGCTGCAGGCGAAGGACAACGAGGACGGCTCGCTGGCCGTGCGCTGCTCCTGCCGCGCCGCGATCTGCGGCTCCTGTGGGATGAAGATCAACGGCCAGTCCGGGCTCGGCTGCAAGACCCAGATCGGCGAGGCACAAGAACTTGCCAACAAGGTGGCGAGCGCGGCCGGCGCGAAGGTCGACAACGCCCCGATCGTGATCGAGCCGATGGGGAACATGCCCGTGATCAAGGACCTGATCACCGACATGGAGTCGACCCACTGGACCAAGATCCGACGGGTCACCCCCTGGCTCCTCCCCCACGGCGAGCCGCCCGAGCGCGAGTACGTCGTCGAGCCGGAGTCGATGATCGACATCACCCAGTCGATGGCCTGCATCCAGTGCGGCGCCTGCGTCTCGTCCTGCCTCTCGATGGAAGCCGATCCGGACTTCATCGGCCCGGCGGCGCTGGCCAAGGCCTACCGCTTCGTCGGCGACCCGCGCGACGCCGAGACCCACGAGCGCCTGCACGACCTCGCCGACGACCCGCACGGGATCTACGACTGCACCCACTGCTTCAGCTGCATCGACGCCTGCCCGAAGGGCGTGGCGCCGATGGACCAGATCATGCGCCTGCGCCGCAAGGCCGGCGAAGAGGGGATCGAAGACCCCAACGCCGGTCACGCCCACGAGGTGGCCTTCGTCAAGATCATCGAGAAGAAGGGCACCCTCGACGAGGCGATGCTGGTCCAGGAGTCCTACGCGCCCGGCATCAAAGGCAAGCTGAAACCGAGTAAGCGGGGGATCCGGGAAACGATCAAGTCGCTGCCGACGATCCTGCGGCCGCTGCGCAAACGGAAGGTCAAGCTGCGGCAGGCGATCCCCGGCACGCACCACAAGCTGCCCGGCGACGCGATGGACGACGTCAAAGCGATCTACGCCCACGCCGAGGAGCACAACGAGGAATTCAACCTGTACATCAAGGGCGAGGAGGGTGAGCTCGTCGACGAGAACGTCGAGAAGGGCATCGAGCGCTCCACCGATCCCGACACCGCGGAGGCGAAATGATGGCTGATCAGATCAAGGTCGCCTACTGGCCCGGCTGCGTCTCGCGCGGCTTCACCCCGGAGCTGCACGGCTCGATGGCGATCGTCGCGCAGAAGCTCGGGATCGAGCTGGTCGAACTCGACCGCGCCAACTGCTGCGGCGCCGGCGTCATCGCCGAGCACAACCAGGAGCTGGCCGACACGCTGAACGCCCGCACCTTCGCCCTTGCCCAGCAGACCGGGCTCTCGATGATGAACATCTGCTCGACCTGCCAGGGCGCCCAGTCGGAGTGCCAGCAGAGGCTGGATGCGGATTCCGCCTACCGGGCCCACGTCAACGAGGCGCTCTCCGGCCAGGGACTGGCCTACGAGAAGGACAAGAACGGCTTCACGAACAAGAACTTCCTCTGGCTGCTGGTCGAGGACTACGGCCTCGACCGCCTCCGCGAGCAGGTCGTCCGCCCCCTCAACGGGCTGCGGGTCGGCCCCTTCTACGGCTGCTACATCGTCCGCCCGAAGGAACGGCTCGGCTACGGCGAATTTCCCGATCGCGACATCTACCTCGAGAAGGTGATCGAGGCGCTCGGCGGCCAGGTCGTCGAGTACGACGGCGCCCGCAAGTGCTGCGGCTTCCCGGTCGTGACGATGGCCCGCGAGACCTCGCTGCGCCAGGCCGGCACCCACGTCGGCGACGCGATCGACGCCGGCGCCGACTGCCTCGTCACCCCCTGCCCGCTCTGCCACCTCAACCTCGACATGCAGCAGCCCGAGGCGGCCAAGATCGTCAACCGCGACCTCGGCCTCGCCGTCCTCCACCTGCCGCAGCTCGTCGCCCTCGCCCTCGGCGCCGAGCCGAAGGAGCTGGGGATGAACAAGCACGTCGCCTCGACGGGCTGGGTCGAAGAGCGCCTCACCGCCGGCGCCCCGGCTTAAGAACGCGAAAAGGGCCGCGCCGAAGCGCGGCCCTTGGTCGCTAACTGGTCGTCCTTGCTATTTGCCCGCGATGTAGAAGGGCTGCCCTTCGCTCGCGGTCAGGGCGATGTGCGCCGTGCCCCCGAGGACGGTCGGACATGAGCCTTCCGCCCCGTCTTCGAGCAGTTTCCATTTGCTCGACATGACCATCTCGGTCGGGCTGCCGTTGGTCACCGCGAAGCCGAGGCTGCTGGGCTCGTAGACGCAGAACAGGACACCCCAAATCGGGCTCTGCACCCTCAGCAGCGGCGGCGCTTCGTCTTCCCGCCGGAGCTGGAAGAAGCCCTGCGGGGCGCTCGGGCTCGTGTAGACGAACCGAGAGGCGTAGTAGGCCGGATTTTCGAAGCCCACGTTCACCGCCGGTTCCCCCGGGAAGGTGGACGAACAGGCTTCGCCTTCGGCTCCGAAGTGGAATCCGGAGATACCACCGGAGATGCCGGCCCCGTTTTCGGCGAATTCGCCGGCGTAGAAGCCGTCGGTGCATTTCACCGTCAGTTCCGGGCCGGACAGCGACTGGAAGGTGGCGACCGTTTCGGGGTTGACCGAGCCCCAGACGGTTCCGCTGAACCCTTCGCCTTCCGGACAGGTGAGGACGCCTTCGACCAGAGCCGGTTTGGACCTGCAGAGGACGGTGCCTTCTCCGCCTTCTTCTTCGCCGCCCCCACCTTCTTCTTCTTCGCCGCCTTCTTCGGTTTCTTCACCGTCGATATGGGCGATCGCGGCGTTGGCGGCTTTGGCGATCGAGCTCGGCAGGTCGTGGTAGCCGATGTTCCTGACCGCCGCCTGCCCGCCTTCTTTGTCGACCGCGAAGGCGAGGTAGTCGTGGACCGTGGTTGCCGCTTTCTCGCTGAAGCGGTTCGCCGCGGCGACGTCATAGGTCAGGGTGCAGATCGGGTAGGCGTTTTTCGCGACCGCGCCGATGTTCGGGTCGGACCCGTAGACCTGCGACCAATCGAGGTTGACGCCACCTTCCCAGCCCGCCGGGCGGGTGTATTTGGCGGCACCGCAGCTGGCTCCGCCTTCGCTGTTTTCGGGAGCGGCGAATTTGACGCCGTTATGGACGTCGATCACCTGTTCCGGCGCCTGCTGCTGCGCCTCCGGCAGGCTTCCGTAGGTGATCGTCCCCGGGGTATCGCGGACGTATCCCAGCGGTCCGCCGCCGCCTTCGGCGATCGGGCCGGAGACGGTCGTCACCGGGCCTTCGCCTTCCTGGCATGCCGCATTCCGCGGCCATTCCTGGTTGGGCGAGGTTCCTTCGCCGCCGAACGGCGCCTGCAGCTGCGCCCAGGTCCGTTTCGCTTCACCCGTGCAGGCGAGCGGTGCGGAGTCGATCGAGCTCAGGTAGTGCTTGAACTGGTAGGTGGTGCCGGAGCTTTCGTCGCGGACGATCCGGGTGATCGCCTGGTCGCAATCGCCTCCGAGCGCCGGGTCCGACGCGGCGCTCAACTGACGCCAGTTCTTGATCTGGCCGCTGAACACCTTCTCCAGCTGCGCGTTGTTGATCCGCGAAACCACGCAGGCGGGATGGGCCGGCAGCTGCGGCGGATGGGCCGCAATCGCGATCGCCGTCTGGGTGACCGGCACGACGACGACGTCGCTGCCGAGCGCGGCTTTCATCTTCGCCAGCATCGACCCTTCTTCGCCGACGGGCCCGGAGGGCGCGATGTCGGTCGCGACGAAGTTGGCGAGAAAGCCGAAGCCCGCCGTGTGGAGGGTGCCGTCCTCGGCGCCCCAGTGACGCAGGGCCCCAGAGCTGCTCAGCGGCACAAAGCTGACTTCGGGCGTTCCGCCGCTCCCCTGGGTGCCATTGCAGGCCGATGGGCTCGACGACGCGTTGAACCCGAATTTTCCGAATGACCACTGTTGCTGAGCCCGCGTTTGTAGAAACGAGCCCATGCCTTTGGCTTTTCCTCCTGCGCACTGTTCGCCGAGCGCCGCGGCACCGGTGGCATTGAGCGCCCCGAGTGCCGCGAGCAGCGCCAGGACGCCGGCAAAGAGCATCCCGCGCCAGCGAGCCGCGCACGCACGCGAATCGATCGATTCCAACATGGTTCTCCCTTGTTCGAGCCGGATCACGAGACGTGCCGGCTTTTTCCTGCCCGTCCAGAGACGGAATTCCCTTTTAATCAAGAGAAGTCGGGAAAGTTGCGCCGTAGGGCGGTCAAGCGCTGCCGATGACGGCCTTGGGTCCGTGAGGTAGCCTGGCGTCTGGTGAGCCGGGAAGACTGGTCGGCGCTCAGTTAGCCGACCCCGAGATTCCCCATGGACCTCACTTCAGCCCTCCCGCTCGCCGCCGCCGACGGCACCGCCGAAGTCCTCACCGACCTCTTCGTCGTCCTGCTCGCGGCGAAGCTGGGGGACGAGGTCTTCAAGTGGATCCGGCAGCCGGCAATCGTCGGCGAGATCCTCGGCGGCGTGCTGGTCGGCCCCTCGGTGCTGGGGCTGGTCGAGGTCGGCGAGGTGCTGCGGGTCTTCTCGGAGCTGGGGGTCGTCTTCCTGCTCTTCTGGGTCGGGCTGGAGACCCGGATCTCGGAGATGCGCGCGGTCGGCAAGGTGGCCGGCGCGGTCGGCAGCGCCGGCGTCGTCGTCCCCTTTCTCGCCGGGATCGGGCTCGGTCTGGCGCTGGGCGAGAGCAGCGAGACCAGCGTCTTCCTCGGCGCGGCGCTGGCGGCGACCAGCGCCGGGATCACCTCGGCGACCTTCCTCGACCTCGGGATCGCGCGGACGCGGGCCGCCCGCACGGTGCTGGGTGCCGCGGTCGTCGACGACATCCTCGCCCTGATCCTGCTCTCGGTCGCGGTCGGGATGGCGGCCGACGGCGGCGTCGACGCCGGCAAGATCCTCCTCGCCCTGGCCGTGGCGATCGCCTTCGTCGCCTTCGTCGCGCTGGGCGGGACGCGGCTGCTCGAGAGCCGACCGCGGCTGCTGGAGGCACCGCGCTTCGCCGAATCGCCGCTGCTGCCGGCGGTGCTCCTCTGCCTCGGGCTCGCCGCCTTCGCCGCCAACATCGGCCTGGCGGCGCTGATCGGCGCCTTCCTCGCCGGGATGATCGTCGCCGAGACCAAGGACCAAAGCTCGATCGAGGAAGAAGTGAAGCCCCTCTACTCCTTCTTCCCACCCTTCTTCTTCGCCTTCATCGGGATCGAGCTCGACCTCGGCGCCCTGTTCGACGGGCACGCCCTCTGGCTGCTGGCGGCGATCACCGTCCTCGCAGCGCTGACCAAGCTCGTCCCCGCCTACCTGGCGGCCCGCAGCCTCGGCCGCACCGAAGCGGCGATCGTCGGCGTCGGCATGGTGCCCCGCGGCGAGGTGGGGATCGTCGTCGCCTCGATCGGCGCCGCCGAGGGCGTCGTCGACGCCGAGCTCTTCGCGGTCGTCGTCGGCATGGCGGTGCTGACGACGCTCGTCGCACCGTTTGGCCTACGGCGCCTCAGTCGCGGCGAAGCAGACCGCGCTGGATGAGCTCCTCGCCTAGCTGGACGGTGTTGGTCGCGGCGCCCTTACGGAGGTTGTCGGAGACGACCCAGAGGTCGAGGGCGCGCTCGTTGCCGGGGTCGCGGCGGATGCGGCCGACGAAGACGTCGTCCTTGCCGGCGGCGTCGATCGCCATCGGGTAGCGGCCGGCGGCGGGGTCGTCGACGACGGTCACCCCCGGCGCCGCGGCAAGCAGCTCGCGGGCCTCGCCGGGCTCGAGCGGCTCGCGGGTCTCGACGTTGACCGCCTCGGAGTGGCCGGTCTCGACCGGGACCCGGATGCAGGTGGCGCTGACCCGGATCTCGGCGTCGCCGAGGATCTTGCGGGTCTCGTTGATCAGCTTGCGCTCCTCGTCGGTGTGGTCGTCGCCGTCGGGGAAGCTGCCCGCCTGGGCGAGGACGTTGAAGGCGATCTGGTGCGGGTAGATCGACGGTGCCGGGACGTCGTAGCCGCCGACGACCGCGCGCGCCTGGGCGCGGAGCTCGTCGATCGCGCCCTTGCCGGTGCCGGAGACGGCCTGGTAGGTGGAGATCACCAGGCGCTCGATCCCGGCGGCGTCGTAGAGCGGTTTCAGGGCGACGACCATCTGCATCGTCGAGCAGTTCGGGTTGGCAATGATGCCTTTGTGGCCCTCGAGCGCGTCGGGGTTGACCTCGGAGACGACCAACGGCACGTCGTCGTGCATCCGCCAGTAGCTGGTGTTGTCGACGACGGTCGCGCCCGCCTCGACCAGCTTCGGGGTCCACTCGGCGCTGACCGAGCCGCCGGCCGAGGAGAGGACGAGGTCGAGGCCCTGGATCGTCTCGTCGCTGACCGCCTGGACGGTCAGCACCTTGCTGCCGAACTCGATCGTCTTGCCGGCCGAGCGCTCGGAGGCCAGTGGCCGCAGCTCGGCAACCGGGAAGCCGCGCTGAGCCAGCAGCTCGATGATCGTCGTGCCGACGAGCCCCGTCGCGCCCAGCACTCCGACTCTGTATCCGTCGCCGGCCATCGTCGCGGAGCCGGCTCAGCCGGCGATCGTCGGCCGGTGGCCGGGGCCGGTCGGGTCCTCGGGCTGAATCGCGTCCTCGCCCAGCTCGAACGCCTTGTGGAGGACGTTGACGGCGTCGGAGACGCGGTCGGCGGGGATGACGCACGAGATCTTGATCGGCGAGGTGGAGATCATCTCGATGTTGATCTTCTCCTCGCCGAGGATCTGGAAGACCTTGGCGGCGACGCCCGGGTGCGAGCGCATGCCGGCGCCGACGATCGAGACCTTGCCGATCTGCTCGTCGGTGAGGACCTCGAGCGAGACGTCGCCGAGAGCGGCGATCGTGTCCTTCGCGGTCGCCAGGTCGGAGCGGTCGACGGTGAAGGAGAGGTCGGCGAGCTGGTCGTCGCCCACCGGCTCGTTCTGGATGATCACGTCGACGTTGACGTTGGCGTCGGCGAGGGCGCCGAAGATGCGGCCGGCGACGCCGGGCTCGTCGCGGAGGCCCGTAAGGGTGACCCGCGCCTCGGCGTCGGAGTGGGTGACTGCGGTTACGAAGGGGTTCTCCATGGTCTCTTCCTCTGAGACGACGAGGGTACCGGGACCGTCCTCGAAGCTGCTGCGGCAGTGGATGCGGACGCCGTGGTTGCGCGCGTACTCGACCGAGCGCAGCTGCAGGACGCGGGCGCCGGAGGCGGCCATCTCCAGCATCTCCTCGAAGGAGACGACCGGCAGCTTTCGCGCCTCGGGGACGATGCGCGGGTCGGCGCTGTAGACGCCTGAGACGTCGGTGTAGATCTCGCAGACGCTCGCCCGGAGCGCTGCAGCGAGGGCGACGGCGGTCGTGTCGGAGCCGCCGCGGCCGAGGGTGGTGACGTCGCGGCTGTCGGTCGAGACGCCCTGGAAGCCGGCGACGAGGACGATCCGGTCCTGCTGCAGCGCCTCGGAGATGCGGTCGGCGCGGACGTCGATGATCCGCGCCTTGGTGTGGGAGGAGTCGGTGACGATCCCCGCCTGCGAGCCGGTCAGCGAGATCGCCTCGTGGCCCATGTCGTGGATCGCCATGGCCGCCAGCGCGCAGGAGATCCGCTCCCCGGTCGAGAGCAGCATGTCCATCTCGCGGGCGACCGGGCGGGCGGAGATCTCGTGCGCCTGCTCGACCAGTTCGTCGGTCGTCTTGCCGCGGGCCGAGAGGACGGCGACGACGCGGTTACCCGCCTCGCGCGCGGCGACGATCCGCGCCGCGGCGCGCTTGATCTGCTCGGCGCCGGCGACAGAGGTGCCGCCGAACTTCATTACGACGATGTCCGATCCATCCCCACTCATCGAGTGCTGAGGATAGTGGCCGAGCCGAATCGGGCGAGGGGCCGGATCAAGACTCCAAACAGGTTGCCGATAAGACGGTGCATGGAGCCCAGAACCAGTCAGCTGCCGATCGCTCGGGCGGTCGACGACGACTCGCCGCAGGGCGAGCGGCTGCTCGTCGCCAGCCGGCTCGCCAGCACCCTCTCCGCCTCCCACCAGCCGGAGGAGGTGGCCGCGGAGGCGGTGCGCCAGCTCCACGAGCATTTCGACTACTACCTGGCGGTCGTCCAGCGGCTCGATCCCGATGGCTGCCTGCGGGTGGTGACCGCCGCCGGGCCGCTGGCCGAAGCCGACGAGTTCCTCGAGCGCGAGCAGCCGGTCGAGATCGGCGTCAACGGCCGCGTCGCGCGCTCCGGCCGCGCGGCGATGGTCAACGACACCCAGCTCGACTCCGATTACCTGAGCCGCAACCCGCAGACCGACCCGGGCTCGGAGCTCTCGCTGCCGATCCCCGTCGCCGGCGCCACCTGGGGCGTGCTCAACCTCGAGCAGCGCGAGCCGGGGGCCTTCAGCGACGAAGACCTGCTGCTGGCGAACATCGTCGCCACCCAGGTCGGCTCGGCGATCTACCGCTGCCAGCTGGTCGGCGAACTCGAGGGAGCCTTCCTGACCACGATCGGCGTGCTCGCCGACGCGGTCGAGCTGCAGGACGCCTACACCGGCGACCACTCCAACGAGGTCGCCGACCTGGCGGTGCGCGTCGGCGTGCGGCTGGGGATGAGCGGCGTCGAGCTGGAGCGCCTGCGCTACGGGGCGCTGCTCCACGACGTCGGCAAGATCGGCATCCCGGGCGAGCTGCTGCGCAAGCCCGGCCCGCTGACCGACGCCGAGCGCGAGCGGATGGACGAGCACACCGCGATCGGCGCCCGGATGCTGGAGCGGATTCCCTTCCTCGCCCCGGTCGCGCCGCTGGTGCGCTCAGCGCACGAGCGCTACGACGGCGGCGGCTACCCCGACGGGCTGGCCGGCGAGGAGATCCCGCGCGGGGCGATGGTGATCGCCACCTGCGACGCCTTCCACGCGATGACCTCGGACCGCAGCTACCGCCAGGCGATGCCCGAGGAGACGGCGATCGCCGAGCTGCGCGAGCACGCGGGGACGCAGTTCGACCCCGCGGTCGCCGAGGCCCTGATCGCCGAGCTCGGCTGAGCTACTCGGCCGAGCCCCCTAGGTTGCCGAGCATCGCCTGTTCGGCCATCCGGATCAGCCCCAGCCCGCTGTGCGGCCGCATGTCGCTGCTCCGCACCCGGACGTGCGATCCGTGCGGGCCGACGACCTCGACGATCGTGCAGACGTCGCCGATTTCGCAGTCCTCGCCGTAGTCGTTCTCGATCGCCTCCATCTGTTCAGCCACGACTCGGCCGACCTTGCTCTGGTCAAGCGACATCTGGCACCCCTTCCTCTCGCTGGTCGTCGAACACGAAGCGCTGACCATAAGGGATGTGACCGGGATCACACTTGCAGATATATCGAGCCGATATATAGTTGAGCTATGGAGCACCTGAGCGCAACCGCCTACGTGATCCTCGGCTTCGTCCGCAACGAACCGCGGTCTGGCTACGAGATCAAAGCCGTGGTCGACAACTCGACCCGGTTCTTCTGGGCCGCCAGCTACGGGCAGATCTACCCGGAGCTGAAGCGGCTCTCGGAGGCGGGGCTGATCGTCGGCTCCGACGTGCCCACCGGCGGGCGCAAACGGACGGTCTACGAGATCACCGCCGACGGCGAGGAGGAGCTGCGGGCCTGGCTGCGACAGGAGCCCGAGACCTTCGAGATGCGCGACGAAGGGCTGCTGAAACTCTTCTTCGCCGACGCCCTTCCCCGTGAGGAGGCGCTGGCGATCCTGCGCTCGATGCGCGAGCGGCGGCGGGCGACCAACGACCAGCTGCAGGCGCTGAAGGACCTGAAAGGGGAGATCGAAGACCCCTTCCCGATGATCGTCCTCGAGGGCGGCCTCGAGTTCACCGAGTGGTTTGCGAATTGGTGCGAGCGGATGGAGGCGCGGCTTCTCGACTCCGCTCTCGACGAAAGGAGCGGTTGATGTTCGATTCCCTGGCACGGCTGGCGAACGGCAGGGCGAAGTGGGTTGGCCTGTCGGCGATCGTCTTCTTCCTGCTCGCGGGCGGGATCGGGGGCTCGGTCGCCGACCGGCTCGACCCCTACGGCGCCGAGGACCCCGCGACCGAGACCGTCAAGGCGATGGACCGCCTCGAGGAAGCCGGCCTGCGGATCCCGGCGGTGATCGCCGTCGTCGAGGACGCCCCGGTCGCCAGGCCGGCGACCAAAGCGCGGGTCGAGGCGCTCGAGCGCCAGGTCCGCGAACGCGCCGACGTCGCCTCGGTCACCGGCTACTACGACACCGGCTCCAAGGCATTCGTCTCCAACGACGGCCAGTCGACCTACTTCGCCGTCGCCCTGAAGTCGACCGAGGACAAGCCCTGGCAGGAAGCCGGCGCCGACATCGCCGACGAGCTGAACGAGGAGCCCGGTGTCCTGGTCGGCGGTGCGGCGGTCGCCCAGGAGCAGGTCAACAAGCAGGTCGAGGAAGACCTGAAAAAGGCCGAGCTGCTCGCCTTCCCGCTGCTCTTCCTGCTCTCGCTGCTCTTCTTCCGCAGCCTCGTCGCCTCGGTCCTGCCGCTGATGATCGGCGGCCTGGCGATCGTCGGCACCTTCCTGATCCTGCGGATCGCCAGCGAACTGGGCTCGATCTCGATTTTCGCCCTCAACCTGACGACCGCGCTCGGGCTCGGGCTGTCGATCGACTACAGCCTCTTCATCGTCTCCCGCTACCGCGAGGAGATCGCCAAGAGCGGGCCCGGGCTTGAGGCGATGCGGCGGGTGATGGCCACCGCCGGGCGCACCGTCTTCTTCTCCTCGCTGACCGTCTCGGCGGCGCTCGCCTCGCTGCTCGTCTTCCCGCAGCGCTTCCTCTACTCGATGGGCCTCGGCGGGGCGCTGGTGGCGTTGTTTGCGGCGCTGATCTCGCTGACCGTGCTGCCGGCGGTGCTGACCCTGCTCGGCTCGAAGGTCAACGCCGGCGCGCCGAAGTTTCTCCAGCGACGAGCCGAGGGCGACGCGCGACCGACCCAGGAGGGCTTCTGGTACCGGCTCTCGCGCTTCGTGATGCGCCGCCCGATCCCGGTCGCGACGCTCAGCGCCCTGTTCCTGATCATCCTCGGCCTGCCCTTCCTGCAGATCAAGTTCGACACCGTCGACCCGACCGTGCTGCCGGAGTCGGCGAGCGCCCGCCAGGCCTACGACCAGGTCAGCTCGGAGTTCCCGCCCTACCACGAAACGCCGATCTGGATCGACGTCGAAGGCGGCGGCCCGAAGGCGGCGGCCGCGGTTGCCGCCGAGGTGCAGAAGGTCGAGGGCGTGGCCGAAGTGGCGCCGCCGCAGCGGCTGGAGCCCGGGGTCACCGCCCTGCAGGTCGTCTCGGCCAACCCGTTCATCTCCGAGGCGAGCCAGTCGACCGTGCACGCGATCCGCGACCTGCCGCCCCCGCGCGGGACGACGATCCTGGTCGGCGGCGCCACCGCCGACTTCGTCGACTTCCAGTCGAGCCTGACCGCGCACATGCCGATCGCGCTCGGGATCGTGATCCTGGCGACGCTGGTGATCCTCTTCCTGATGACCGGCTCGGTGGTGCTGCCGATCAAGTCGCTGATCATGAACTTCCTCAACCTCAGCGCCGTCTTCGGCCTGCTGGTGCTGATCTTCCAGGACGGCCGGCTCGAGGGGTTCCTCGACTACTCGAGCCCGGGGGCGATCGAGCAGACGATGCCGATCCTGCTCTTCGCCGTCGCCTTCGGCCTCTCCACCGACTACGCCGTCTTCCTCCTCTCGCGGATCAAGGAGGCGCGCGACAACGGCGCCTCGGACTCCGAGTCGGTGGCGATCGGGCTGGAGCGGACGGGCCGGATCGTCACCGCCGCGGCGCTCCTCTTCGCGGTCGCGATGGGCGCCTTCGCCACCTCGCAGATCATCTTCATCAAGGAGAACGGCGTCGGCACGGCGCTGGCGGTCCTGATCGACGCCACCATCATCCGCGCCCTGCTCGTCCCCTCGCTGATGGAGCTGCTGGGCAAGTGGAACTGGTGGGCCCCGGCGCCGCTGCGCAAGCTGCACGAACGCTGGGGGATCAGCGAGACGGCGGAGCCGCAGACCACGACGTAATTGGTGGAGGGGGTGGGGTGCCCCTCCCGGGAGCACCTCCGCCGGCTGAACAGCAGGGATTGGGCTGTCGCCTCGAACGAAACTGGGCCGGCTCCATGCTGAGTACCCAGCAGGGGCACCCCACCTCCTCCCCGACCCGTGCCAGCAGATGGCCCAGCTCACAAGAGCTAACCCAAAAGGCGCAAGCGGTTGACCCATCGGCCCCTGCTTGGAAAAGCTTTTGGACCCTGATCGTCAGCGGGAGCTCGATGTCGGGAGGGGGCCGGTGGGGGTCCCTGGGTACTCAGCATGGAGCCGAGCCAAGGGCTTTCGGGGCTCAGCCGAAATTCGATTCACTCGGCGGAGGTGCTCCCAGGGACCCCCACCGGCCCCCTCCTCCTAGACCGCGCTTAGGCGAAGGCTTGGACGGCACGGCGACGTAGGTCGCTGTTGAGCATCCCGGTGACTTCACTCGGGATGTTGCCGGCCGTCGGGACGGCGGCGCCGATCAGGCCGTCGGCGCGGAAGCCGTAGAGCGGGGCGACGAAGCCGAGCTCGCGGATCTTGCGGACGAGGGTGACGGCGCTCTGGGTGTCGGCGCCGGGGCCGCAGAGGACGATCGCGGTCGGGTCGAGCGCGCCGAGGGCGCGGCCGAGCCGCTCGTCGCCGAGCTCGTTTGAAAGGACGAGGACGCGGAATCCCGCCCGGCGCAGGGCGAGGTCGAGAGCCTGGGTATGGACCTCCTCGGCGTCCTGGCCGTGGCTGGAGTCGAGCAGCAGGATGCCGGCCGGGCGCGAGGCGGCGGAGGCGAGGCGGCGGGCGCCGTGCAGCCAGCCGGTCGCCCAGCGGGCGGCGAACTCGAGCTCGGCCTCGCTCTCGGGGTCGGCGGCGAGCTTGTCGATTGCCGGAAGCAGCAGCTCCTCGACCGTGCGCTCGAGCGAGCGCAGGGCGAGGCTTTCCTCGATCGCGCGGTCGGCGGCGGACTCGTCGAAGGTCTCGAAGGCGGCGGAGAGGCTGCCGTCGTTGGCCGGCGCAGCCTGGCGCTGGCGCGCCAGCTCGATCGCCGAGGAGATGTTGCCGGTCTCCGCGAGGGCGTCGCGCAGCGCCTGCAGCTCGAGCAGCTCGTAGTTGCGGTGGTTGCCGACGGTGCGCTTCGGAGTCGGGTAGCCGTAGCGGCGCTCCCAGCTGCGCAGGGTGTTGGGGCTTACGCCCAGGACTTCGGCGGCGGCGTTGGTGCGGATTCCAGGCATTAGTTAAAGAGGTCGAACGGGTGGACTGCGCGTCTATTTCGCGTCAGGCGAGGATTCTCCCACCCGTTTCCCAGGTTTACACCGGTTATCGGCAGATTTCGCAGAAACTGTTAGCGATCTTGCAAGGCGCCGACGCCCACCGGCTGCCCCACGGCCCTGGCCCGCCACATCGCCGCGTCTGCCTTGTGCAGAAGTTCGTCGGCTTCGGCACCGTGGTCAGGACAGGCGACGACGCCGGCCGAGATGCAGATCCGCAGCCCCCCCGCCCGCTCGAGGTCGTCGAGCTGGCCGAGCAGCCGCTCGCACATCTGCACGCCTTCGACGGTGCCGATGTTCGGCGCCAGGACGCAGAGAGCGTCCTCCTCGAGGCGGAAGGCTTCGTCGACGATGCGGATGCTGTCGCGCAGCGCCGCGCCGACGATCGAGAGGACGGTCTCCTGGCCGCCGGCGACGTCGCCTGGCCGGGTCCCGGGACCCGAGGCGTCGAAGACGGCGAGCCCGAAGGGATGGCCGTAGCGGCGGTTGGTCTCCAGCAGCTGTTCCAGCCGGCGGAGCATGTGGCCTGGCTGGTAGAGGCTGGGCAGTTCTTCGAGCTGGTTCGCGGCGGGTGCGGTAACCGGGTCCGGTGCGGCGCCGGCGCCGTTCCCGGCCGCCGGGGCAACCGCCGGAGCGGCCTGCGCCAGCTCGACCGCTGCCGCGGTCACCGAGCCGAACTCGGTCGCCAGCCGCTGCGCGGCTTGGACGAAATCTCCCCCACCGGTGCCAATCTCCTCGTGCAAGTTGCCTAAGAGATCGGCGTGCAGCTCGGACACCTTGAGGGCGATGCGGCTCGCCGCCGAGGCATCTTCCCTGCGACGCTGGAATCCCGACTGGTCAGGCACGGTGGGACCTTGGCGCAAGCGGCGGACGCCCGAGTCCGAAAAAGCCGCTATTTGCGTCCTGACGGTCGTCCAGGACGGATATCCGGTGCCGCTTATTCCAGGCTTCTTCGGCCGGCGAGGGCCTTGCCGAGCGTCACCTCGTCGGCGTGCTCGAGATCGGCACCGACCGGCAGGCCGCTGGCCAGCCGCGTCACCGTCACCTGCCCGCGCAGCATCTCGGCGATGTGGAGGGCGGTCGCCTCGCCGGTGGTGGTGGGGTTGGTCGCGAGCACGACCTCGTTCAGCCCGCCCCGCTCGACCCGCCGCCGCAGCTCGCCAATCTTCAGGTCTTCGGCGTCGACCCCGTCGATCGGCGAAAGAGCGCCGCCGAGCACGTGGTAGAGGCCGCGGTATTCGTGCGTGCGCTCGATCGGGATCACGTCGGCCGGCTCCTCGACCACGCAGATCGTCGCCCGGTCGCGGTTCTGGTCGGCGCAGATCCGGCAGAGCGGCCCCTCGGCGAGGTTGAAGCACTCCTCGCAGAGGCCGACCTTCTCCTTCACTTCGCGGATCGCGTCGCCGAGGGCGAAGGCCTCTTCGTCGGGGGCGCGCAGCAGGTGGAAGGCGAGCCGCTGCGCGGTCCGCTGGCCGATGCCCGGCAGGCGCGAGAGCTCGGCGACGAGGCGCGCGAGCGGTGCCGGGCCCTCGCTCAACCGAGCATGCCCCCCAGGCCGCCGCCGAGGTCACCGGTGATCCCGCCCATTTTCGAGCTGGCCAGCTCCTGCGCCGCGCGCAGGCCCTCGTTGACGGCCGCCTGGACCATCTCCTGGAGCAGCTCGGCCTCCTCGGGGTCGATCGCCTCGGGGTCGATGACGATCTCCCGCAGGGTCAGGTCGCCGCCCATCTTCACCTTGACCATGCCGCCGCCGGCGCTCGCCTCGACGACCTCGTCTTTGAGTTTCTCCTGCGCCTCTAGCATCTCGGACTGCATCTGCTGGGCCTGTTTCATCAGGGCATTAACGTCAAAGCCCCCGGGTCCGCCTCCACGTGCCACCTAACTGACCTCCTCCGCGTCGAACTCGCTCTTCAGCCTCTCCAAAATCCGGTCCTCGTCGATCTCCTCGCTGCCCGGCGCCGGCGTGTCCGGTGGCGCCTCGCCGTCGAGCAGGACGTAGGTCGGTCGCAGCCCGATGCCGGTGACCGCCGCGAACGCCGCCGCAACCGTGTCCCGCCGCTCGGGGCTGTCGGCCTTCTTCTTGTTGAAGGTCATCTCGGCGGGGAACCCGATCTGCAGCCCCTCCTCGCCATAGGACACCGGCCGCGCGCCGTCGAAGCTGGCCGAAAGAGCCGGGGCCGTCTCCGCAAGCTTCTGGAGAACGGCGGGCCAAACGCGTTGAATCTCCTCGAAGGACAAATCGTCTTGGCCGGCGGGTCCTGCCGCTGCAGGGGACCCACCCCCCCTTCCGGTAGCTAAAGCTTCCTCAGGGGGGGTCCCCCCTACAGCGTCACCCACCGGAGGGCCGGGGTCGGCTGACGGCGTTGCCTCGGCCTCTTCTTCTTCCGCCGGCGGTGGATCGTCCTGCGGCGGGGTCTCTGCCGTGGGTGGCGACGATGCTGAGGACTCTCCCGGGAGGGAGAGCCCAGCATCGGAGACAGGACCCGCGGGTCGAGCGCCCCCGTCCTGCTGCTCGAGCCTCTCGATCCGCCGAAGCAACCCAGCGGTATCCGGATCCAGATCGGGTCGCGCCGCCTTTAATAGCGCTATCTCGACCGCAAGCCGCGCGTCGTCGCCCTCACGCACAGCGGTCAGCGCATCTGCCACCTCGTCGATCGTGCGGATCAGGTTGGCCGGGCGGATCGCCGCCGCCTGGGCCTGCATCCGCGCCGTGTCGGTGGCGGTGACGACGAAGCTGGTCGGCACTTCCCCGGTCGTCTGGGCGATCAGCAGGTGGCGCAGATGGGCGAGCAGGTCGCGGGCGAACTGCGAGGGGTCGCGCCCCGACCGCGCCATCTTCTCGATCCCGACCAGCACCCCTTTCGGGTCCTCGGCGATCACCGCGTCGACCGCCTCGAAGAGCAGGTCGGCGTCGGCGGCGCCGAGCATCTCGAGGACGTCCTTCAGCTCGACGTGGTCGCCGCCGAAGGCGACAAGCTGGTCGAGGGTGCCGAGCGCGTCGCGGAAGCTGCCCGAGGCCGAGCGGGCGATCATCGCCGCGGCGCCCTCGTCGACCTCGATCGACTCGGCGGCGGCGACCCGGTCGAGGACCTCGGAGATCTGCTCCAGCGAGGGGCGCTGGAAGTCGAAGCGCTGGCAGCGGTCGGCGATCGTCGCCATCACCTTGTGCGACTCGGTGGTGGCGAGGACGAAGACGGTGTTCGGCGGCGGCTCCTCGAGCGTCTTCAGGAAGGCGTTCCAGGCCTCTTTGGTCAGCATGTGCGCCTCGTCGAGGATGTACACCTTCCAGTGGCCGCCGGCCGGCGCGTAGGCGACGCGCTCGCGCAGGTCGCGGACGTCGTCGACCGAGCGGTTCGAGGCGGCGTCCATCTCGATCACGTCGACCGAGGTGCCGGCGGCGATCGTCACGCAGGACTCGCATTCGCCGCACGGCGTCACCGTCGGCCCGCCGCGCTCGCAGTTCAGCGATCTCGCGAGGATCTTCGCCATCGAGGTCTTGCCGGTCCCGCGCGAGCCGACGAAGAGGTAGGCGTGGTGGACCTTGCCCTGCTCGACCGCGTTGCGCAGGGTGCGGACGACATGGGTCTGGCCGACGACCTCGTCGAAGGACCCGGGGCGGTGGCGGCGGTAGAGGGAAGTCGACTCGCTCATGCGGTGTCGAGCCAGTGTATCCACGGGCAACGCGCGCCCCGCGGGGCACCGATACCGTCCCCGCCGTGTCGAAGGGGGCCCGCAACTGGCTGACGCCCGCCGCCTGGGTCGCCGGGGTGAGCGCGGCGCTGCTGCTGCTCTTTCCCTACGGGTTCCCCAACTACGACACGATCTACGCGCTGGTCTGGGGTCGGGAACTGGCGCACCTCGAGAGCCCCGACTACGGCGCCGCGCTGCCGCCCACCCCCCACCCGCTGACCGACCTGATGGGACTGGTCGCGACCCCGCTCGGCGACGGCGCGATCACGCTGACGATGCTCGTCGCCTACCTCTCGCTCGGCCTGATCGGTTTCTTCGTTTACCGGCTCGGCGCGATCTGGTTCGACCGCTGGATCGGGGCAGTGGCCGCGGCGATCGTCCTCACCCGCGCCCCCTTCCTCTCCAACGGCCTCCGCGCCTACATCGACCTCCCCTACATCGCCCTCTGCCTGGCAGCCCTGCTGATAGAGGCCAAGCGCCCAAAAGCCGGCTGGCCCGTCCTAGCTCTCCTTGCTCTGGCCGGTCTGCTGCGGCCTGAGGCCTGGCTGTTCGCTGTCGTCTACTGGCTCTACCTGGCCGTCGAACGAACGCCGACGGGCCTAAAACCTTCATATGCCTCGGGAAATCGGCCCGTCGGCAAGAGTGGGCTGGTGTGGTTGGGGGTGCTGGCGCTCGCCGGGCCGATCCTCTGGGCGCTGTTCGACTGGATGACCACCGGAAGCCCCACCTACTCGTGGACCGGGACCAAAGAAACCGTCGAGACCCTCGAACGGCAGACCGGTCCCGTCGACCTCGTCCTCTACGGGCCGCGGCGGCTCGGCGAGGTGCTGCAGTGGCCGGGGATGGTCGGCGCCCTCGGCGGCGTCGCCCTCGGGCTCGCCTTCCTGCGCCGGCGGTCGGTCCTCGGGGTCGCCGCCGCCGTCCTCGCCCTCGGCGCCTTCGCGCTGCTCGCCTGCGCCGGCCTCGCGATCCTCCCCCGCTACACGATGCTCGCCGCCTCGATCCTGGCGATCTTCGCCGCCGCCGGCCTGCTCGGCTGGCGCCTGCTCGAGCCGGGCCATCCCTGGCGCCGCCGCTGGCAGGTCTTCGCCGCGATCGTCCTGGCGATGTTCCTCGTCTGGCTGCCGAACCAGTGGGACCTCGACTCCCGCGTCGACTCCGACCTCACCGACCAGGCGCGGATCGAGGGCGACCTCACCGACCTGGTCGACGCCGGCGCCTTCGAGCCGCTCTGCGGCAAGGTCGCGGTCCCCAACCACCGCGCCGTCCCCCGCCTCGCCTTCGGGCTCGACGTCGAGCCGACGCAGATCGTCAGCGCCAGTGAGGAAGGCGTCCCCAAGCGCGGCTACTTCGTCGCCCCCGCCAACGAGGAAGTCATCCACAACTTCATCCTCGACCCCAACGACCCGACCGACCCCTCCTTCCCACCGCCCAAGGACTTCGAGAAGGTCGCGAGCAACGATTCGTGGGTGGTCTATCGTCGCTGCGGTGACTAGGCGCCGCCTCGCCGCCGCTCTGCTGACGACGCTCGCCGCCGGCCTCCTCCTCGCCCCCAGCGCCGGCGCCCGCTGGCAGCCAAAGCCGTCCACCGCCGCCTGGCAGTGGCAGCTGCAGGGGAAGGTCGACACCTCGATCGACGCCGGCGTCTACGAGGTCGACGGCTTCGAAGTCGGCGCCGGGACGGTCGCCAGGCTGCACCGTCTGGGACGGAAGGTCATCTGTTACCTCGACGTCGGCTCCTGGGAGCGCTACCGGCCCGACGCGAAGCGCTTCCCGAGGTCGGTCCTCGGCCGCGCCTACGAGGGCTACCCCGACGAGCGCTGGCTCGACGTCAGGCGCATCGACCTCCTCGCGCCGATCCTCCGGCGGCGCTTCGACCTCTGCCGCCGCAAGGGCTTCGACGCGGTCGAGCCCGACAACCTCGCCGGCTACGAAAACGAGACCGGCTTCCCGCTCGGCGCCGGGGACCAGCTCCGCTTCAACCGCTGGGTCGCCCGCGAAGTTCGCCGCCGCGGGATGGCGGTCGCGCTGAAGAACGACCCGGAGCAGGTCGCCCAGCTGCTCCCCAGCTTCGACTTCGCCGTGGTCGAGGAGTGCTTCGCCTACGACGAGTGCGAGAAGTTCAGCCCCTTCGTCGCCGCCGGCAAGCGCGTCTTCGTCGCCGAATACAGCGAACCGCTGGCGGCGATCTGCGCTCGGGCCGAGCAGCTCGATTTCAGCGTGATCCGCAAGGACTACGACCTCTTCGCCCGGCCCTGGGAGCCCTGCGTCCCCTAGCGCGGGCTCAACCGCGCTCGACCGCCTCGACCGCCGCGTGCGTCTCCGCGGCCAGGTCCGGGTCCTCGAGCTCGACCCGCGGCGGCAGCTCGACGTGGAGGTCGTTCGAGGGGTCCAGCCGGGCCCGCAGGCCGCGCGAGCGCGAGCCGAGGACGTGGCCGCCGCGGCTGCGGTCGGCGCTGGCGAAGTGCAGGTGGTAGCCGGCGACCTCGATCCCCTCGACGTAGGCGGGGAAGCGGAAGCCGACCATCGTCCCCTCGACGTCCTCCAGCTCGAAGACGTGCTGGTCGGCGACGACCTCGGTCAGCGGCCGGTAGGGCGGCTCCTGGCGCGGGACCGAGCGGGCGCGGAGGAGATCGAAGCGGCCGTCGAGGCGGATCGCGCAGGAGGAGACGCCGTCGGGGACGAGCGCGTCGAGGCTGTCGAGCAGCGCCTCGTGGCCGAGCTCCTCGTCCCCGAGCTCGACGTCGATGCTCGGCTCGAACCGGGTGACGACGGCGAACGGCGTCCTCTCATCGGTACCGACCCGGCTCAGCCGGCCGTCGACGTCGGCGCGGAAGAACTCGCCGTCGAGGGCGACCATCTCGCCATCGAGATGGTTGAGCGTGCCGAGGCCGAGGTCGCCGTGCTCGGCCAGCTCGGCGAAGCTGAGGTCGCCCTCGAAGCCGCCCTCAAGCAGCGCCCCGATCGTCGAGGCCTGGAAGAGGACGTGGGGCTCCCGCTCGCCGTGCAGGTCGGCGCGGCGCATCGACTCGACGTGCAGGGACCGGATCCAGCGCTCGTCCAGCATCGGCGGCAGTCTGCCAAAGGTCCGCTCATGAAACCATCAGGCCGATGGCGGCAATCGAGCTCCACGACGTAGTCAAGAGCTTCGGCCCGATCACCGCGGTCGACGGGCTCGACCTCGAGGTGCCGGAAGGCATCTGCCTCGGCCTGCTCGGCCCGAATGGGGCCGGCAAGTCAACGACGATGCGGCTGCTGACCGGCCAGGCGGTCGCCGACTCCGGCGAGCTGCGGGTGCTCGGATTCGAGCTGCCCGGGCAGTCGAAGCCGGCCCGGGCCGAAATGGGCGTGGTTCCCCAGCTCGACAACCTCGACGTCGACGTCACCGTCGAAGACAACCTCGCCGTCTACGCGCGGCTCTACCGGGTCAAGGACGTCGGCGCCGCCGTCGACCGCTGCCTCGACCTCGCCCGTTTGCGGGACCGCCGGCGCGACGCCGTCGACAAACTCTCCGGCGGGATGCGACGCCGCCTGCTGCTCGCCCGCGGCCTCGTCCACGAACCGCGCCTGGTCCTCCTCGACGAGCCGACGGTCGGGCTCGACCCGCAGATCCGGACGGAGCTCTGGACGCTGATCGGCGACCTCAAAGCGCGGGGGACGACGATCCTGATGTCGACCCACTACATCGAGGAGGCCGAGCGCCTCGCCGACGAGGTCGCGGTCATGCACCGGGGCAAGATCATCAGCCGCGGCCGGCCCGCCGACCTGATCTCCGAGCACGCCGGCCGCCAGACCGCCGAGGTCTACGCGCCGCCGCAGCGCCTGACCGAGCTGCGCGCGAGCGCCGAGGCGGCGGGGCTGAGGGTGCGACCGGCGGGCCCGGCGATCGCGATCGTCGGCTCCGAGCAGGCGGGCGACGGCGCCGTGCCCGAGGACGCGGTCGTGCGGGCGGCGACGCTCGAGGACGTCTTCGTGCTGCTGACCGGCGAGGAGGCCGAGTGATGGAGGCCGCGAGCCAGACCCAGCCGCGGCGGCGGACGATGCGCCGGCTGGAACCCGCGGCGATCGCCGGGGTGATGAGCCGCGAGGTCGCCAACTTCCGCACCTACTGGAAGGGGACCACCTTCTCCAGCGTGCTCGAACCGCTGGTCTACCTGCTCGCCTTCGGGCTCGGCCTCAGCGCCACCCTGGTCGACGAAGTCAACGGCATCCCCTACATCCAGTTCGTCGGCACCGGGATGGTGGCGACGGCGGTGATCTTCTCCAGCGCCCTGCCGGCGATGTTCGGCACCTTC
>Ga0268266_10001033_pt1 | contig 35028 bp, 26 predicted proteins | sample KBSS13metaG_FD_190356 | JGI IMG/M metagenome (GOLD analysis project Ga0268266, IMG submission 190356) | Switchgrass rhizosphere microbial communities from Kellogg Biological Station, Michigan, USA - KBS S1-3 metaG (SPAdes) (version 2) | ecosystem: Host-associated > Plants > Roots > Rhizosphere...
ACCGACCTGCGCATGGATCACATGGACGGGATCGGCCTCCTCAAGGAATTGCAGAACCGCTGGCCGGGCCTGAAGGTGATCATCCTCACCGCCCACGGCACCATCCCCGATGCCGTGCAGGCGACCCAGATGGGTGCCTTCGGCTTCCTGACCAAGCCGGTCGACAAGCAGGAGTTGCTCGACCAGGTGCAGAAGGCGCTGCGCATCTCCGGCTTCGGCGCCTCCGATGAGGACTGGCGCGCGGAGATCGTCACCCGCAGCTCCGCGATGGAAGAGAAGCTCGCACAGGCCCACATGGTCGCCGGCACCGATGCCCGCGTCTTGATCACCGGCGAGAGCGGCACGGGCAAGGAGTTGCTGGCCCGCGCTATCCACAAGGCGAGCCCGCGTCGCAACAAGCCCTTCGTCGCGATCAACTGCAGTGCGATGGCGGAGAACCTCCTCGAGTCCGAGTTGTTCGGCCACGAGAAGGGATCCTTCACGGGCGCCACGCGCGCGCACCGCGGCCTCTTTATGGCGGCCGACGGGGGCACGTTGATGTTGGACGAGATCGGCGACATGCCGATGCGGTTGCAAGTCAAACTGCTGCGGGTCCTGCAGGAGAACGTAATCCGCCCGGTGGGCAGCACTGATGCGATCCCGGTGAACGTTCGTGTGATCTCCGCGACCCATCGCGACCTGCAAAACCTCATGAGCGCGGCGCAGTTCCGTGAGGACCTGTACTACCGTCTCAACGTCGTGCACATCGAGATGCCGCCCCTGAACCGGCGCCGTGAGGATATCCCTCTGCTGGTCGCCCACTTCCTCGCGCAGATCGCGAAGGAAAGCGGCGTCCGCAAGATCTACGCCCCCGAGGCGGTGGAGCTGCTGGCGACGGCCGACTGGCCGGGCAACATCCGCCAGCTCCAGAACGTGGTGCGCCAGAATGTCGCGTTGTCGCAGACACCGATTATTCCGGTGGAGCTCGTGCAGCAGTCCCTGGGCGGCGGCCCCGGCCGGCTCCCCTCGTTCGACGAGGCGCGCGACGAATTCACCCGCAGCTACTTGTCGCAGATCCTCCAGATCACCGGCGGCAATGTCAGCCAGGCAGCGCGCCTCGCGAAGCGCAACCGCACGGACTTCTACAAGCTGTTGGCGCGCCACCAGCTCACGCCCGAGGAGTTCAAGCAGCGCTGAGCCCTTGTTGATTGGCCAAAAGTCGCCTGCGGCGCTTTCGGCGGACATTACCCTGTAGGCCGCGGGCAAAAAGCGTGGTTTTTGCCCGCTGCTCACCGCAGGCGTGGGCATGAACGTTGCTGGCCGGAGCCCGTGAGCACTACCAAACCGTTGGGCGCGGGCGACCTCTCTGAGGATGGCGCGGCCGCCCTGCGTCTGAAGCTGGCCGAGATCGCCCAACAGAAGCGGCCCAGGCGACTCGACTTAGACCGTGCGAAAGGGCTCGGCATCCTCCTGGTAGTGATCGGCCACCTGGTCGCGCGAACGGCGCCACAGGGTAACGAGTGGTATATCGCGCTGAAGCACGCGCTCTACCATTTTCACATGCCCTTCTTCATGTACCTGTCCGGGTACGTGGTCTTCATGACCGGCGCGGCGCGTATCACGCCTTCGAAGTGGCCCGAATTCACCCGAGGGCGCGCGTATCGCCTGCTGCTGCCCTTCGTCCTCTTCGGGCTGGCCATCCTGTTCGGCAAGCTCGTCACCTCCCGCTTCATTGCCGTGGACAATCTGCCAGGCTCGCTCGATCAAGGGCTCTGGGGCCTGGTCTGGAACACCGACTCCAGTCCGGCCGAATCGGTGTGGTACATCGCCGTCCTGTTCGCATTGTCCATTCTGACTCCACCGCTGCTACGGTTGTTGCGGGGACGCGTGGCGCTCTTGCTCGTGTTGGCGCTCGTCCTCTACGTACTTCCTGTGCCGCACGTGATGTACCTCGACCGGGTCGCCAGGTACATGAGCTTCTTCGCGATGGGAGGCTTGGCGAGTGAGGCCGGCAAAGCGTGGCTCGATCTCATCGACCGCTACTTTGCCTGGGCGCTCATTGCACTGCTGGGCGCGCTATGGCTGGCGTTGACGGTGTTCGCCTCGTGGGACTCCGACGTGGCGTTGTTCGTTTGCGGGACGCTCTCCATGCCGGCACTGCACGGGCTCGTGCGGCATCGCTATTTCTCCGGCTCGTCGCTGCTGCTCACCCTCGGCACTTACACATTCGTCATCTACCTGCTCAACACGCCGTTCATCGGGCTCGTCAAGGGAGCCATGCTGAAAGTCTTCCCGTGGGATGGTGTGAACTTCCTGATCTACGCACCGGTATTGACGATCGCGGGCACCCTGCTGCCGATCCTTCTCAAGCGTCACGTACTGAGCCGGGTCCCCGCGTTGGATCGCATGACTTCCTGAGGCTCATCTGGCGCCAATTGCCCCTCGCTCATCTTGATGCGACGCCGCGGCATGAACTCGGCCGTGCCGGCGAGCCACGCCCGGAATTCCAGGTCGGAGAGTGCCATGCCATCCCCGATGCGCGGCAGCAAAAAGGGGTCAGTGTGCGCTGTACACAGACCGCGCTCGAGGGTCGTAGCGGACTGGATCCCGTACTCCCGCAGATAGCCGGGATGTTGCGGCAGACGGAAATTGCCCGTGTAGCAATAGTGCCGCGGCTCCCTCGACGTATAGCTGACGATCCGGCGCCGGTTATCCTGTAACTCCGCGAACATGCGCTCACGGCTACGGTAAACCCGGTGGCGATGCGTGTGGTACTGGATATCCGCGCCGCGAGCACCGAGCTCGGTAGCCTCCTCCGGGGTAATCAGGTGCAGCACCCTCTTCCGGCACAGATCCACGTAGTCGAGACCGAGTCGCTCGGCGAGTTGCGCCAGCAGGTCGTCCTTCTCCCGTCCGGAGAGTTTGCGTTGTACCGCAAACCGCACGAGAGCCGCGGCAGCGCCCCGGCACCCGGCCGGATCCAGGGTCACCGGCGCAGCCAACACACCGGGCCATTCGAACTGCTGCTGCCGGCGCGCCTTCCACAACATGTAGGAGCACATCGGGTCGAACACGGGGCGGTTGAACTCGACATAGTACGTCGTCAGATACAAAGTGGCCGGAAATCCGAACGACTCGAGGATCGGGTAAGCAACACTGTAGTAATCGTGCAAGCCGTCGTCGAAGGTAATCGCTACGGCCCGGTCCGGTAACGTGCCGTCCCGCAAGCGCGTGAGCGCCTCCTCCAGGGGAAGCACGTTGCAACCGAAGTCCTTCAGGGTCTGCATCCGCCGGCGGAACGTGTCGGCGGCGATGTACAGACTCGCCCATTCGTACTCGTCGTACTTCGAGACGCCGTGATAACACAGGATCAACAGGCGCCGCCGCCGCCAGGCGCTCGCCGCCAGCGCCCGTGACAAGCCGGAAGCCTCAGCCAACGCCAGTCCGCGCAACATGGCTTGTTTGAGTACAGGCATGACGGCCCCGTTCAGATCAGCATGCCGCCATCGACGCCGATGACGGTGCCGGTGACGTACTGCGACAAAGGACTGGCGAGAAACAGTGCCACGCCCGCCACATCCGCCGGTGTGCCGACGCGACCCATAGCGATGCTCGCCAACGTTTTCCGTTGAATCTCCTGCGGCGTGGACTTCATCATGTCCGTGTCGATGTAACCGGGCGCAATGGCGTTCACCCGGATTGCCCTGCTGGCCAGCTCCTTGGCGGCAGCCAGCGTGGCGGTCACGATCGCGCCCTTGGAAGCGGCATACACCAGTTGTCCGGCATTTCCGCGGACCCCGACAATCGAGGCGAGGTTGATGATCGATCCGCCTCCCGAGCGCTGTAACAGTCGCGCACCGACCTGGATGCAGTTCAGAGTACCGACGGTGTTGATACCGATCGTCCGGGTCATGTCCTCCTGCGAAATCATGCCGATCATGGCCTCCCGCAGCACACCCGCGTTGTTGACGAGCGTGTCGAGACGCTTGAACAGCTTGAACGTCTGTTGGAACAGCGCGTTCACCTGCTCGACCGAACCGACATCTGCAAAGATGGCCTCGCAACGGACGGCATGTTTCCGGGCGATCTCAGCCGCCGCCTCACGCAACTCGGGAGTCTCCTGGCGCGCGTTGAGAATGACATCACTGCCGGCGGCGGCGAGCGACTCGGCGATCGCGCGCCCGATCCCCCGCGACGACCCGGTCACGAGTGCGACCTTGCCCTTGAGATCAATGGGGATCACGCCGACAAACCGATTTTTCGGGTCAGCACATCGAACAGGTCGGTGCCATCCCAGAGCGTCGAAAATTCCGTCGCCTGGCCCGGAGCCACGATCCGGTCGAGCGCCCGGTTCGGCAGTGACTCGATCAACTCGCCCAGTGCCTCATCCGGCAGGCCGTACACCACCAGCGTCTGGTCCTTCTCACGCACAAAGCCGGCAATGTCCGCCGCCTGTGTCGCAACATATTCGACAAACAGTCCGTGTCCCGAGTGGATCTCGCGAACCGATTCCAGGCGGGATGTGCCATTTCCCAATGCCGGACGCTGTGCCGGCGAAGCACCCAATCCGTCGACGCCGCCGGCCGCGGCCAAGGCAAACAGGTCCGTCGCGCGCGCCATGACGCTGCTGGGGTTGTCAGCAAAGCCCTCGGCCGCCTTTCGGTAGGCCTCCCAGAAGCGCGTCTTCGCCCGAACGACGTCCTCGGGCGCACCGATCCAGATGACCGCGCGCGGCGACGAGCAAGCCTGCTGGTCGGACCAGAGCGTATCGTTGACGAAGCGACGCGCAACCTCGCGTAAGGCATCGTCGGTTTGCGCCAACACGCTGGCAGCATCCAACGCCGCGAGCGAGAACCGATCCGCGAAACTGATTTCCACCGCGAGCGGGTTGAGAGGAATCGAGCGGATCGCCGCCACTGTGGCATCGCCACCCCAGACCAGACGCGCATGACACGCCTCGGAGAGCGTCTTGCTCAAAGCCGCATCGTGCTCGTAAGTCACGATCCAGGAATCACGAAGGACCGCCGCATGCTCGGGTTCCTGCGCCAGCGCGCGTATCAACGCTACAAAGGAGTCCCGCACCGGGCTGGGCTTGCGCGACACGCGGACGATCGTCGCATTACCGGCCAACAGTGACAGCAGCCAGGCGTAGATGAACAACACCTCGACATTCGCCGGAGACAACGCGAAAACGACTCCACGGGGACGAACCCGTGTTGCGCGTCCGTCGCCGGCGAAGCGCGTCGCCATGGTTCGCAGGTTGGCCGGACGGAACCAGTGCGCGAGAGCCGCGAGTTCCGGAACCTGGCGCGCGAGCGCAGACCGCAGAATGCGCTGCGACAGCGTGCCAACCAGGGCAATCGCGTCGGCCGCGAAGGGATCGCGCCGCGGAAGCTGCGCCAACCGCTGCACTTCTTGCGGCCAGGAGGGCGATGGATTGGTAGAGAAAACGGTGTCGATCATGATATCCCGCGTCGCCCCGTTGGGGGCTTCTCGGGATTCCATCCGCTGCGCTCCGGTTGTAGGCAGCGCACGCGTGTCGCTGCAGCCGCGTAGCTCGGCCTGAGGCAGGCGTCCGGCGACCGAGAAGCGCTTGCCCATGCGTCCGCAGGCGCAATCGTCCTCCCCCGCAACGGTGCCGAGATCCTCAGTCAGCAGGCTGTGCCCCGGATAACTCCGAGGCAGGATGCTTAGAACCTGAATGAGCCCCTCCTCGCCAGGGGGCAGAGGCTCGAGCGTCATCCGATCACGCACGATGACATCGGCGTAGGCGGGCGTATGCAGCCAACCTGACTCGCATTCGAAGAAAATCGAGCCGACCTGCTCCACCATGCCGTAGTAGTTATGGACGCGCTCGAGGCCGAAGGTGGCGCGCAACGCCGCCTTGAACGTGTCGTTGTCGACTTTGCGATCCTGCAGCTTCTTCCAGCCGCCCCCGTGTATGAGGAGGCTGCCGGCGGGGAAGCGCAAGGCGACGCCCGCGGCGTTGGCCTTCTGCACGAATTGCCACACCAGGAAAGTGAAGCCGAACAACATGATGGGCTGTTCGGCGTGCTTGCGCAGATACTCCTCCAGCTCGCTCCACTTCGGCTCGAGCTTGCCATCCAAGGCGTAGAAATGATCGCGCCCCATGTTGGAAAAGCCGAGCGTCGCAGCCCCCCGGGCGTTGAACTGTAGACGGTTGGTCACCAGGGAATTGTCGTCGACGATCACCATCGGCAGGCGCTGCGGCCCGATGAAATGACCGACGATCCGTGCCAGGGCGGTCGTCTGAGCCCGCGCTGTATCCTTGTCGAGGAAAACGCGCGAAGGCGCGGACCCTGTCGTGCCGCTCGATACCAGCGTTCGCACGATCTGCTCGTCAGGTACGCTCTTGAGATCGAGCCGCTTGAACAACTGCACGGGCAGCCACGGTAAGGCCTCCAGGCTGTCAAAGCGTCCGCTGCCGCCAAAAACGGCCGTGATCATCCGGTCATAGCTGGCGCTGCCCTCACGATGCAGGCGCGTCAGGTCGGACAATTCCGCGAGCAGCCGCGATTGCTTGAGCTCGCGCGGCTGCACGAAGGGCGAGCCTTCGAGAAACGACGCCGAGCCTGAAGTGGTGCGGACCGTATTCATGACATCTCGCGCGCCAGCGCCTGGTAATCCACTTTGCCATTGGCCGTAAAGGGCAACGCGCTCCTGCGCTCGACCGTAACCAAGCCCGCGTAGATATCGCATCGGACCCGCAGAAGCTCACGGATGGCGGCGTCCGTAGTGCTCGAGCCCTCAGTGAGTACCACGATGAGACGATCATCCGTACCGATGCACGCGAGTGGCGTATCGAAATCGTTTACCAGCATCTTCTCCACATCGTCCAGGTTGACGCGCGCACCGGAGAGCTTGATGAAGCGCTTCAGCCGCCCGGTGAGGAAGTAGAAACCCTCCTCGTCGCGTCGCCCGATGTCACCGGTACGCAGGATACCTTGCAAGTCGTCACCCCGTTCCAGGTCGGCCCGGCTCTCGGCATAACCCAACATGACATTGGGGCCGCGATAGATGAGCTCGGAAGTCGCCGGGTCGAGATCGAGCGCGCCACCGGGAACCGCGACGCCGATGCTGCCGAGTTTCTCATCGAGCCGGGCGGGCGGCACATAGCTGATGCGCGGCGCCGCTTCAGTCTGACCGTACATGACGAAGAATTCGCTACCCAGGCGGTCACTCAAAGCTTTGAACTCACGCTTCAACGGCTCGCTCAGGTTGCCGCCCGCCTGGGTCAGCATGCGCAGTGAGTCGAGCCCGCGCCGTTCCAGGCCGGCACGCCGCAGCATGGCGAACTGGCTCGGCACGCCGGACAACGACGTAATATGCGATTTCTGTGCCAGATCCCAGAATCCCCGTGACAGCAGGGTCTCGTCCGTCAGGACCACCGAGGCGCCCACGGCCAGGTGGCTGTTCAGGATGGACATGCCGAACGAGTACGACAGCTCCAACGTGGTGATGGCCCGGTCATTCTCCTCGAGCCCGAGGTACTGCACGATCGACGTGGCGTTCGCATCGAGGGCGGTGTAGCTGAGCCTGACGAGCTTCTGCGACCCGGTCGAGCCCGAAGTCGACAACAGCAGTCCGAGGGACCCGTGCGGGGCAGGAAGAGCTCCGGCCGTGGCTTCCGAGCGCACATGCACAGCGATGCTGTCGGTCTGACACTGCTGTCGGTAGTCCACGGCCGGCTGCGACCCGGTTCCGGTCGCGATCCAATCGGGCTGATACTTAGCGAGCAGGTCCGCTAGCAACGCGGGATGAATACCCGGCGGAAGCAGCAAGGGAACGTGGCGCCCCGAGCGCAACGCGCCGAGGTACAAACCTACGGCGTCGAAATTCGGCGGGAAGAGCAGGAAGCCGACCGTCCGCGCCGGGTGCTCCGGCAGTTGAGCGGCGAGCTCATCGGCGCGGCGCGCGAGATCCGCATACGTGACGGTCGCCCCGGAACCATCGAGGAGTGCAACTGCGCCACCGTTAGCTTTGAGACTCCAGAACGCCATGGAAAACCAATGCCGCAGCCCGCTCGCGCCCTAAGCCGGCCTCAAGCGGTCACGCTGTATTTCGAGAGGATTTCCCGGGCCCGACCCACGGAGCTCATGTCGATGACATCCTCAGTTTCCAACATTATGTCGTAGTTCTCCTCCAGCGCGGCGATGAGCGCCATGTGGGCGACGGAGTCCCACTCCTTGATGCTGTTGTACTCCAGACCGTCGACCACGCGCGCGCGCTCGATCCCCAGGGTCGCACTGAACACATCCTCGAGAGGCTTCGCCATTCACGCTCCTCGTTCAATTGAACTATCTGATTCCTATACTATTACACCCGACTTCAGTGCTCGGCACGGGCGCAAGCTTGACCGCAGCAAGTAACGGGCCCGCCATTGCCGATGAAAAACCGCGTAACTCTTACATCTCCCGCCGAGGTCGCGCCCCATTCTTACCCCCTGCCGGGCTGGCGAGGGACGCAGTCCCTGGCAGGCAAAGCGGATGCCGCGCTCCGCGCCCTGCGGGACAAGTCCCCCGGACTGTCACGAGTTCTCGACGACCATCCGGTAGCGCAAGCGCTCGCGACCTACCGCACTTACGACGCACTCACGGGCTACAGTCAGTTGCGGCCGCGCCTGGGCGAGTTATGCGCGACTCTCATGTCTCGTTACGGCGAGCAACTCACGTTGCATTACGGCCTTGCGCTGCTGGCCGCACTCATAGACGACCACGACAGGCGCTGGCCCGCAAGCCGGCTCGATGCGCAACTCGAGCCGTGTTTCATCGACTCGTTCCACCGCATCCTGACCGCGGTCTCGCGTGGCGGTGCCTCGAGCCTCATGCCCAACACCGACGCCTTTGCGAAGGAGTTGGCGATCTGCCTGCACCGACTGATCCCTGCAGGGGGGCAACTCGTCGATCCGGGCGGCGCATTTCCCCGCCGCTTGCTCATCCGCCGACCGAACCGCGAGACACGCGCCGCGATCCGCTACCTTTTGCTCAGCGCCGGCGGCTTCACGCCGTTCGCGATATTCCACACCAGCCTGTTCCAACGCCACTGGTTCACACCCGCGGGTTGGGAGTTCACGTTCCGCTGCCTGCCGGCGGTGTTCCGCTCGTACCCGCACCTGAAGGGCCTGCTCGCCAGCAGTTGGTTCTACGATCCGCTCATGCGGGACATCAGCCCGGAGTTGAATTTCGTGCGCGAGATCCCGCAACGCTGGGGCGCGATCTTCGTGTACGTGGGACCCGAGCCCGGCGCGGACTCGGATGCCCTGCTGTTGTCGAAGTACCGCCGCGAGCTGTTTGAAGCGGGTAAATACACCCCGCAGAAGTACGCCTTCGTCGTGTCGAGAAAGGACGTCCTCGCTAGGTGTGCCGTTGCGCGATGAGCAGCGTGTTGCTGTTCGGATTGTGCAGGTTCGGTACATCCACGAGCGCGAACTCGTAGCCGGGATAGCGCTTGCTGTACTCGTCCTCCAGCACGTCCAGCCACTGGCCGTGCGTCTGGCGCTGAATATCCTCCACCACGTAGAAACCGCCCGGGCGCACCTGCCCCAAGGACCCGTTCAGGAACGAGATGTTGGCTTCATACGAGTGCATCCCATCCTCGATGAGGATATCCATGCCGTCGCGCAGCTCCGGCTCGGCCCACAAGTTGGCGATGGCCGTCGCATCACACTGATCGCAGTAGTACGTCTTGATCCGCTCCTCCGTGAACAGCACGTCGCGATCGAGATCCGCGCCGTACACCCGGGCCTGCGGCAAGAAATCCCGCCAGCCGCGCAACGAGGCCCCCGGCCGCCCTTCCACCGACATATTGGCCGGCATGTTGGGATTATTCGACCCCAACCCGAGCTCGAAGACGCGCAACGGCCGCTCACGTAATGGCGTGAACAGCGCCGAATAGACCGTCGTGTAGTTGTGATAGCCCATGGTCTGGTAGTTGCCGTACCAGGTCATGCTGCCCTTGTCGCTGCCGTACCAGGTCATGAGGCGACACAGCCGCGTGGGCGCCAACACATTCACCGAGCGCAGCTGTTGCAGGCTCGACTCCGGACGCCCGTTGAAGTAATGGATCGTCGGAGCAGCCTTCCGCATCGAAGACGCCACCAGCCGGGGCAGATAGGACCGACCGCCCAGCCACCACGTATACCGCAACCTGTTGTAGGTCGCCGGAGACAGATTCCGCCGCAATACCTGCCGTGGATAAGTCATCATTTGACGCGCCGCTCCCGCTCGATCTCGATGGATGTCGTAAAACTGGCGTTGCCCTGGATCGCTCCCGTGAACACCGCGGTCGTGAGCGGCGATTTCACGTCGAAGCGACTCGAATACCAACCTAACGGCGGCGTTTCGCGCCCCGTGACGAGCGACGGCTCCAGCCCTCGCGGCCCGCGCAGCCTGACCTGGGTGCTGCCCCTCGTGGCTATTACGGTCTGCCCGTCCAGCTCGACAGTGCATTCGGGCGCGAAATGCCAATGCATCGCGATCGAATGCGCAGCAGCGCACAAAAGCTCGTCGGTGACCGACAGGTGCGAAATGCCGGCGGTATAGCGCCACGTGCGGCGATGACGCACCGGATCGGATAGCCGCCGGTAACCGTCGTGATGCGCACTGAGCGTTTGATCGTCCCCCGACGCGTAAAACGTTTCCAGCGTCGCGTTCGCGTGCTGCAGCCACAGGAAGCTGCCGCCGAACTGGGACTGGTTCCGAGCGTCGACCACGATGGTGTTGTGTGCCGCCGTGCTGCGGAAATACCGGCGCCACGGCATAGCGCTATACGAGAAGGTGCCGGGATCGACCAGAATCGGCAGGCCCCCGACACTCAAGGTAAAGGCGAGCGCGTCGGCATGTCCGTGCGCTGCGATCGCGAGATATCCCAGCGGTCCCGCATCCGCGACCAGCCTGACTTCGCGCGGCGTCTCGAAGTCCTCGCCGAGAATGAAATAACCGCCTTCCGGAAAGGCGCGCCGTACCGGGAAGGCCCTGGAAGCGTCGATCCGGTCAAAAGTCGCCTCCGCCGCATCGCCCAGCAGCCAACGCGTCTTGTCATCGAACACGCCACCCTTCGCGCGCATCGCCGGACGCCGGAACAGCACCGCCCCGGTGGAGAGCAGCGAACGAAAGACATCCGCGTCCGGGTCGGGGTTGAAGCGCACCAGCACGCCCTCGTCCGCATCCCCGATCATCGGGACATTGCCGCCGACATCCATGAGACTGGCGATGAACTCGAGCATGACCTCCAGCCTGCTCCAGTATTCGCTGCTGAATTCCCGCTCGTTGGCTCGGGCGATGAGCCCGGCCACCAACATCATGTCCGCCACGGCATGGTGATACCAGGCGGCCTGCTCCCTGTTGACGCCGTCGGGGAAGTTCTGCTCCAACGCTTCCTTGTCGAGCTCCGCGCGCGCCTGGCGCTCCCAGTAAGCGCTCTCGCGCCACAACGGCCAGGTCAACGCGGCGACGTACAAGCCCGTCGCCTCACCCAGCAGGTGATTGTTCGCCGACGAATGCCGCGACCAATGCCGCGGGATGAAATGGCAGTGCTGGTAGATCGACTCCATCCAGCGAGTGCGGAACGCGCTCCCCTCCTCTCCCGCGAAGATCGGAGAGGTGTCACCGCCGAGCAGGAACCACGCGAAGGACCAGTTCACCAGTCGCATCGCGTGCTCGAGACTCACGCACCAGTTGACGCCCCGCGGATAGGGGCATTGGCTGATCCAGGAATCGACCAACGTCCGGCAACCGAGCAGGTAGCGCTCATCGCGCGTCAGGTGCCACGCCTGCGCGAGCGTCACGAGTTCCATGTGCCTGTTGGGTTCCCAGAGGTATTTGACGTCGCCCACGAGCGCGGGCTTGCGATAGTTGAGCTCCTTGCCGAAGATCAACGGCGCTTCGATTCCCGTGCGCGGATCGACATTCCAACGCGGCGGGAAACCAAGCTGCTTGCCACGTAGCGAAAACACATCGAATTCGCCGTCGAGGATCCGATCGGCCGCGCGTCTATAGCGCTCGACGTCGAACCCCAACGGCAACTGCGCCAACCAGGGTTTTCCGCACTGCCCTTCCGGCAGCGATGGACGCGCGAGACCGATCCCGGCGCGCTCCACGGTGCCTTGGATCTTGCGGCTGACCCGAAACCCCATCTCGGAGGGGCTCATCGCCTTGAGACGGGTCAGGGTCCATTGAATGCGGGAAACATCCATCAAATGCACTTCTCGATGATATAGCGCGGCCGTGCCTTGGTTTCCTGGTAAACCCGGCCCAGGTACTCCCCGAGGACGCCGGTACACAGAATCTGCAGGCCCCCCAGCAGATAGATCGGCAACGCGGTCGACGCCCACCCCGGTACCGCGCGGTCGGTGAACAGTTTGACCCAAAGGATCCATACGCCCATGCCCGCGCTCAGCAGGAACACGAGAAATCCAAGCCCGGTGATGAACCGCAGGGGCGCCACCGAGAATGCCGTGATGCCATCGAGCGCCAGCGCCAGCATCTTACGCAACGGATACTTCGATTTGCCGGCAAAGCGCTCCGAGCGGGTGTAATAGACAATGGCCGACTTGAAGCCGAGCAACGGCACCACGCCGCGCAGGAACAAGTTGACTTCGCGAAAGCCCTTCAGCGCCTCGATGGCACGCTGACTCATGAGGCGAAAGTCAGCGTGGTTGTAAACCGACTCGGCGCCGAGAACGCTCGCGAGCCGATAAAACCCTTGCGCCGTGGTACGCTTGAAAAAGGCATCACTGGAGCGGTCCTTGCGCACGCCATAGACAATCTGCGCCCCACGCTCGTAAGCCTGGAGCATCTCCGGAATGACCTGGATGTCATCCTGCAGATCCGCGTCGACACTGAGCACCACGTCAGCCTCGCAGGTGAACAAACCCGCCAGCAGGGCGTTCTGATGCCCGCGATTGCGGGACAACTTGATACCCCCGATACGCTCATCCAAGCCGGCCTGGGACTCGATGAGCTCCCAGGTCCGGTCACGGCTGCCATCGTCGACGAACACGACCTGGCTGTCCTCGGTCACGTGACCGCCCGCGATCATCCCCTGCAACAGGATGCTCAGCCGACTCGCCGTCTCCGGCAGCACCTCTTCCTCGTTGAGACAGGGAACGACAATACCCAGGCGCGGTAGGACGGCAAAGTCCCCTCGGGCCTCGGGCGCCGTAGCGTTACGGGTGCCAGCGGCGAGGACGGACACAACGTCGCCCTCAGGCGAAGCGCGATGGACTGGTTTCGATCTGTCGCGGAGCGGGGCTGCCGGCACCCTCGTCGGCGCCCGCCCCGGTCACCGCACCTTCGGGATAACGGACCACCTCGTCGATCTGGTAGTCCTTGATGTCCCGGGCGTGCGTGAAAATGATGAGCTCCCCCAGCAAGCCGATCGCGAAGAGCTGCATGCCCAACACCACCAGCAGCGAGGACAACAGCAAGGCGGGCCGGTCGGCGAGCGGATGCAGGAACACGAGCCGGTCGATCGCCAGGTAGGCGACCAACAGCGCACCGATAACGAAGGTCGTCGCGCCCACCATGCCGAAGAACCGCAGCGGCTTCTTCGTGAAACGCACCAGGAAGAACACCGTGAAGATGTCGAGCACCCGGTGGGCGTAGTCCCGGATCGGGTAGCCGGCCTGGTAGCGATCGAGCGGCGACTGCGCGACATCGATCTCGACGATGCGGAAGCCCTGCCGGTTCGCGAGCACGGGGAGAAAACGATGTTGATCGCCGTAGAGAGAGATTTCCTCGAGCACCCGGCGCTTCATGGCCCGGGCACCGCAGCCCAGGTCGTTGAACCGCTGTCCGCCCGTGGCGATCAGCTTATGGAACACGTCACGGCGCAGGACCTCGAAGCGGCTACCGACCCGCGGCGAGCGACGGCCGATGGCGAGATCGGCCTTGTCCAAGGCACGAACCAGCTTACCGATCTCGACGCCCTGGATCTGGTGATAGGCCGGCGCGGTCACGATCACGCGCCCCGAGGCGCGTTGGAATCCAGCCATGAGCGCGGTCGCCTCCCCAAAACGCTTGGTGAGGCTGATGACAATGAGATTCTCGCCTCGTGCGAGCAAACGCTGCAGCGCCGCAGCCACATCCGGACGCGGGCCATCCAACACGACAATGAACTCGTACGGCGTCTCGAGGGCGGCCAGGCCGGCCTTGTATTCGGTATAGAGCGCGCCGATGTCACTGGCGTGGCGATTGCCGACCGGCATGATCACCGACAGGGGCACGAAAGCGGGCTCAGCATTGGCAGTGGTCATGGAAAGGCTCACTGGATAATGAGGGAGCGGACCCGGACGTGTTGGGTGAGTCCCGAGAACTCGTGCTCGCGCATGTCGCCGAGCTTGTAGACGAGCTCGCCGAGCGCGCCACTGCCCATGAGAATGATGGCCGAGCTCAGAAAGATCACTCCGCAGCCGGCAATCGGCAGCGACAGGGTCCCGTCGGCGATGAACTGCACGAGCGTCCATCCGAAGGCGATGGCGGACGCGAGCAACATCGGGAGCGAGAGCATCCCGAACCACAACATCGGCCGCGCCGTGAAAGACGCCACTGTCTTGATCACCATCAGGTCCAACAGCACCTTGTAGATGCGCGACAGGCCGTACTTGGACTGGCCGAACTGGCGCGCGTGGTGTTGAACCTTGATCTCCGCAATCTTCGGTCCCGCGATGGAGGCCATGGCGGGAATGAAGCGGTGCATCTCCGAGTACAGCGGGATCTTCTTGATCAGACTGGCGCGGTAGGCCTTCAGCGAGCAGCCGTTGTCCTTGATCGGCACCCCCGTCACCTTCGCGATCAGCGCATTGGCGATGCGCGAGGGAATCTTGCGCGAGACCAGCTTGTCCTGCCGGTCGAAGCGCCAGCCGACGACGATGTCATAGCCTTCGTCAATCTTGCGCAACAGCGCGCCGATATCGGCCGGATCGTTCTGCAGGTCGCCGTCCATGGTGACGATCACATCGCCGCTCGCCTGGGCGATGCCGGCCGCCATGGCCGGTGTTTGTCCATAATTTCGCCGGAACTTGACGAGGCAGACGCGAGGATCCGAACGTGCGATGGCATCCGCGAGCTGCACGGTTGCATCGCGGCTGCCGTCATCGACAAACACGATCTCGTAGGACACCCCGAGCGGGACCACCGCGTTCGTGATCGCCTCGTAGAGCGGCCGGAGGCTCTCCTCCTCGTTATAGAGCGGAACGACGACGGAAAGCTCGGGTGCCATGGTCTTCAGTAATAGGGGCTGTCGTTGCGTTCGGTCGAACGGTTCAGAACGACCCCCATCAGGTTCACCTCCGACAACACTTCCTTGGCGTTCGCCAACGTGCGGCGCGCGGTCTGCCCCTGCGACACGACGAGCAGGAACGTATCGACCCGTGGCGCGAAGGCAAGCACGTCGTCAGTCACCATGAGCGGCGGCATGTCGAACACGATGATGCGCCGGGGCATCTGCGCCTCGAGCGCCGTGATGAACTCGCCCATGCGCGGCGAGCGCAGCAGCTCGGACGAGTTCTCGACCGACGAAGCGTTGGGTACGACGGCGAGCCGCTTGACCCCGATGTCGTAAATGATCTGGTCGAGCTCCACCTGGCCGGTCAGGTAGTCCGTGAGACCGTGCTCGTAGCTCATCCCGAGATAGGCACCCAACTGCGGGCGCTGGAGGTCCAGGTCGACGAGGAACACCGAGGTGTTGACATCCTGCGCCAGGGCCAACGCCAGGTTCACCGCCGTCAGGCTCTTGCCCTCGCCGGCCGCGGTGCCGGTGATGCCCAGCGTGTACCAGTTGTTCGCCGACAACCGGTGCAACACGCGCGTACGCAGGATTTTGTAGGCGCGCGAGATTCCGACATCCGGCACACGAAGCAGCACACGGTGGCGCTCCATCGCCTGCGGATCGACCGGCGCGGGCCGATACTGCACCGGTACGAAATTCTCCGGCAGCGGCGGGGGCGGCGCGATCGCAGGCCGGCTCACTCGCGGAGTGGAATGCACAGTCCCCGGCATAGCGGCCGTGCGCTCGTGCGCCGAGCGGCGCATGACTTCCTCAATTAGACTCACGGAATGGCTACCTCATCGCACGGTCAGTGGTTTGCTCAAGCGGTTAATAGAATGCACGCGCAGTCATGACAACTGCAGTACTGGCCACCACCACGCACGCAGTGAGCGTGGCCATGCGCCACCTCTGGCGGCGCGACGTGACGGCATCCTGGATTTCGGGAATGACTCCCAGCGGTGATAGATCCAACACCCGGCGCACATCCCGGCTGCCGCGCACGGTCTGGTCCACGCTCTCGGCCACAACCACCGCCGAGAGAGACAGAATGATCGCAAGCATCACACCTATGGCCGCGATCGCGATGCGCTTCGGCTTCGCGGGCTTCGAGGGCAGCGCGGGCGCGTTCACGAGCGACAGCTCGTCGCTGCGTCCGCTGGCGATGGCCGCACTGGTGAGCTCCGAGTCCATCATGCTCTTGTTGATCTCATCGTATTTCTGATGCGCCAGGTCCAGATCGCGGGTGAGCGTCTTATATTCCCGCTCGACCTGCGGCGAAGACTCGATCCGATGCTGCATCTCATCGATCTTCTGCCGCAACTCGGCGGCACGGCGATCGAGCCCGGCAATCTGCGTATCCATCGCGTTGATCTGTGTCGTGAGCTGGACCACGGCAGGACTGCCTTGCACACCGCCGGCCACCTTCTCACCCGAGGCGATCCGGGTCTCCAACGTCTTGATCTGGCGCTCGATGCGCTTCACGTCGGGATGGTCTTCGCTGTAGCGCTGGCGGGCCTGGGCCAGGATCTGCTTCTGGGCCTGGAGCTGTGCCGGGAGTGAAAGGCTGTCGATCGAGCCGCCCCCGGCCTTCATGCTTTCGATCTGGCGACGCAGCGAAATCATGTCCGGGTGGTTCTCATCGTACGTGGCGAGCTTCTTGTTGTAATCTGCCTGGAGCTGGGCCAGCAGCCCCTCGTCCTGCCCGGCGACCTTGGCCTGGGAGAGTTGCTGCTCCAGGAAGATCTTGTCCCGTTGCAGGCTGCGCTGCTGCTGCCCGATATCGTCCAGATCCCGTTGGTTGCGATCCAGCAGGTTCAGGTTCAGATCCGTGAGCTCGGGCAGGTTCCCGAAATTCTTCGCCTTGAAGGCCGCCAGCTTCTGCTCGGCGGTCCCGATCTCCTTGCGGTATTCCTCCGCCTGCGTGTTGTAAAACTGGGCCGCCGCCTTGGCACGGACGAGCAGATTCGCCCGGCTCGCCTTGAGATAGGCATCCGTCAGCCAGGTCGAAACCTTCTGGGCCATCACCGGGTCGCGGCTCCCATACTGCACGGTGAACGCCGAGATGATCTCACGCTCGCGGCTGCTGTCCGGGTCGAGGACCGGCATCTTGACTGTCTCGACGCGAGTACGGCGCGAGACTTCCTGCAGGGCGTCGCCGATCGACTCGTCTGGCGTCACCAGGGCCGGGATGTCCTTGAGCAGCTTCGAGAGCGACACGGGACTCATCACCGATTCGGACAAGCTGGCGACGTACTGGTCCATGTACGACTTCTCTCGATGCGCGCGTTCCTTGTCGGTCGGCAACTCACCGGACACCGTCGCGTCCGAGAACGTAATGAGACCGGTGGAAACAAAGATGTCGGGCAAACCCACCGCCAACGCAATGGCGATCGCCAGAATCGGCAACGCAACCGAGGCCAGCAGTACGCGGCGTCGCTTGATTGCGGCGACGTAGTCCGAAAAGTCGGGAGTCGAGAGAGTGTCACTCATTGGGGTCGGTCCGGTTGCAGACGGTTGTAATCGGGGATCGGGTTGAACTTGCTCAGCGGCTGCCAGATCACCGAGACGATGATGCTGTTGGATCGCGAGCTGGGATTGCCCTGGAAGCGTTGCCAGGTGAAGTCGTATTCCCCCTGGACTCGATAGTTTCGGGTCACTTGATATTGCAACGCACCACTTGCGGCGGTGTAGTCGCTACCGACGATGCCGAGAATGGTCTGGCTGGCGCCTCGCACACGGACATAGCGTGCCGCCAACACCGCGTACAACCGCGGCGTGAGTGCCTTCACGACCCTGCCTCGAGCCTCGTCGTGCTGCACCACCGCACCGCCAGCGCTCGCTGACAAGTCGCGGATGAAGTCTGCCGTGTATTGGGAGAGTTGATACGTCCAGGACACACCGGCACCGCCCACCACGAGGGTCTTATCGATGTTCCCATCTACCATCGTGTGAGCGTGGACTTCGTTGACACCGAGCCGGGCATACCACTGCATGATCTGGGTTGGCCGGGCCTCGAACGTCTCTTCGACGCCGTAGCGCTCGGTGGTCGTGTCACGGCCATTCGGCAGGAACTTGGCCCCGGTGAGGCTGCTCACGAGGTCATAGCGCTGCGAGAAGTCGTATTGCAGCCCGCCCTTGACGTAGTAGTCCTTGAAACCCTCCTGGGCGATGAGCAGGTTGGTTCCGGCCTGGGTCACCAGAATATTGCGACTGAAAGAGGCGTTCTCGTATTGCCCCTCGGAGCGCAGGTGCAGTCGCGGCGTGAAGTCATAACTGAAGTTGGGTAGAAACCGCTCCAACTGCCGGCGATTGTGGAAACTCACCAGGCCGGTTTCCTCACCGGTGGTCTGACCGAGGGGCTGGCCCCCGAAGTTCGCGGACAGCAACTCGGAGCTGATGACCGTCTCGTTCGCGTACGTGAGCACTCCGCCGAGCGTCCACTTCTGGCCGCGATAGGTCCCGTTCAGACCGAGATAACCGTCCGTGGACTGATCCTCGTGATCATTCGGCAGGAAGGTGTTATGCACCCGCGGGGAGATGTCGAACTCGTAACGCGGATCGACCAGTTTTTCCGTGAACGACAGGTCCGCGATGGTGCCGTACGCATCCACTTTCTGGCCGCTGGGCCCCAGACGGTAGTTGTCGTCGTACTGGGCGCCCACCTCCACGCGGGGATCGAACTCCCAATTGCCCGCATGCGCCAGGTTGGGAATAAGGACGACCGGGCCCCAGATGGGCCAGGCCAAAGTCGCCCCCGCCAGCGCCGCCCGCACGGCCGCCCGTGGGTTACGGAACGACAACAACATCTCCCGCCTGCAACATGATGTTCTGTTGAAGGTTACGGCCACGGACGACGTCCGTGTACTTGAACGGCAACGCCTGCTGCTGCCCCGCATCGTTACGCCGGAGGATCGTGATGTCCCCCAGGGCCGCGAAAGGTGTCGTACCGCCGGCCATACTGAGTGCCTGCATGACATCGACCCGGGGATTCACCACGAACTCACCCGGCTTCTGCACCTGGCCGATCACGTACACTTTGTTGCCCTGGATGGTCTGGATCGACACGGTCACCACCGGGTCGGAAATGTATTTCTTGAGCTTCTGCGTCAGCTCCTGCTGCAACTCCTGGACGGTCTTGTTGCGCGCATCCATCTGGCCGGCGAGCGGAACCGAAAACGTTCCGTCGGGCCGCACCAGTACCGGCCCTTGCAGGTCGGGCTCTTTCCACACCGAAACGGACAGCGTGTCACCCGGCTTCACCGTGTAGGCGGAGTCCGCCGGCGGGCCCGAGCCCGGGGCCGGAGGCGCAGCCATGGCGGCGGTCGCGAGGGCCAACGTCAGAAGAAACCCGCACGCCCTGTGGGGCATTCGCTGCGGCATCTAGGAACCTCCTCTTATTGTTTCCGTATAGGGGGTGTGAAATCTCAGGCTAAGCCGTGGAGCAAGTACCGTACCCGCTCCGGGGCACCCCCGTTCTGGGGCTCCTCAGCAAGGAGCTGACCACCCCCTCAGCAAGGAGCGTGACCGCCCTCCCTTTAAGAAGCGGAACGTTTCGCTCGCGCCCGCGTTTGTTTGCGGTCCCCACCCATCTGGCTAATATCAGCAGGAGACTTCGAGGTTCCTGCACTCCATGACAGTTCCCCAGCACAGCACCCCCAGAATCTGTTTCGTCGGACTCGGCAATCTTTCGGTACTCGCGCCCGAATACGGGCGGCACGGCGTCGGAGGCGCCGAGCTACAACAGACCCTGCTCGCCAGGGCGCTCGTCGCGCAGGGCTATGACGTTTCGATGGTGGTCGCCGACCACGGCCAGCCGGACGGCGCCGCCTGGGAGGGCATCAGAACTTACAAGGCGTACCGGCCGGGCGCCGGCCTGCCCGTGCTGCGCTTCATTCATCCCCGTTGGACCGGCCTGTGGGCGGCCATGAAGCGCGCCCGTGCCGACATTTATTACGCGAGTTGCGCGGGTGCCCTCATCGGACAGGTGGCGCTGTTCGCGCGCCTGAACGGCGCGAAAGTTGTATTCCGGGTGGCCAGCAACTCCGATTGCGATCCGGGGTCGCTCCTCATCCGCTACTGGCGCGACAAGCGTTTATATCGATATGGTCTGCGGCGCGCCGACGTCGTGCTCGCCCAGACTCCGGAGCAACAGCAGGCGCTGTTGAAAAATTTTCGACGTGACAGTCGCGTCGTGCCCTCGATGACCGAGGCGAACGGCCGCCGATTGGATTTCGCCGCGCGTGATATCTCCGTGCTCTGGGTTGGCAACATCCGTGCGTTGAAGCGCCCCGAGTTGTTATTGGAAGCCGCGCGAAAGCTGCCGCACCTGGCATTTCACATAATTGGAGGACCGGTCGCGGGCCACGAGAGTGTGTATGAATCAGTACGCGCCGCGGCCCTACAGGTCCCGAACGTGCAGTTCCACGGGCCCGTTCCTTACCATGCGGTAGGACAATTTTACGAACGCGCGCGCGTCTTCGTCGGCACCTCCGAGATCGAGGGATTTCCGAACACCTATTTACAAGCGTGGGCGCGCGGCACTCCGGTCGTCGCGTTTCTCGACCCCGAGCAGCTCATCGCCCGCAATGGCATGGGACGTGCAGTAACGAGCGTCGCGCAGATGTGCGAGGCGATCGCCGCTTTGAGCGATGATGCGCATACCTGGGAAATTGCGAGCCAACGCAGCCGCGACTACATGGACAATCGTTTCAACGCGACGCGGATGACGGCTCCTTACATACAAGCCTTGTCGAATTTATATGAGCGAGCGGCACCTGTTCGCGCAACCTGAACGCGAGCTGAATACGATCGAGCGCGACGCGCGCCCGGCCGCGAGCTGTCGCAGTGTGTTGATGGTTGGAACCGACCTGGGCGGTATGGGCGGTGTACGGGCCGTCGTCCGCGGCTACATCGATGGCGGCTTGTTCGAGCGCTATGACTGTGTCTATGTCGCCTCCCACCGAGCCGGCAGCGCCTGGGTCAAAATCTTCACTGCATTGAAAGCCTGGGTACGTGTTGCCATTCTGCTCGGTAAGCTGGACGCGCCGCTGGTGCACGTTCAAACCGCGTCGCGCGGCTCCTTCTGGCGTAAGGCCGTCGTCTGCTTCATGGCGCGCGCGGCGGGTCGGCCCTATCTCGTGCACCTGCACGGCGGCGGCTTCTCGAGATTCTATGAACACGAGTCCGGGCCCATCGGGCGTCGAGTTATCCGCAGTACACTCGGACACGCCGCGCTCGTCGTCGCGTTGTCCGAGGAATGGCGCGAGCGACTGCTCAAAATATGTCCAACGGCGCGCGTGGAAGTTCTGCACAACGCCGTCGCGATTCCGGACGCGGCGCTGGTGCCATCGCGGCACGCCGCCGCGAAGCCAACTCTTTTGTTCCTCGGTCACCTGCTGCCCGACAAGGGCGTGTTCGATCTCGTGAAGGCGTTCGCCGAGGTCGCCCGCCGGGTGCCCGACCTACGCCTCGTGTTGGGAGGTGTTGGCCAGGTGGCGGCGGTGAGTGCGCTCGCTACAGAACTCGGAGTGCGGGAGCGCCTGGAAGTTCCCGGTTGGCTCGGACCCGAAGAGAAGAGTGCGGCGCTGGCCGCCAGCACGATTTTCCTGCTTCCCTCGTACCACGAAGGCATGCCTATGGCGCTCCTCGAAGCCATGTCATGGGGGCGCCCCGTCATTGCGACTCCCGTGGGCGGCATTCCGCAGATCGTGACGCACGAAGCCAACGGGCTGCTCGTTTCGCCCGGCGACGTCGCCGCACTCACCCGGGCCATTACGCGGCTGTTGGAGGACCCTGCCCTGGCGGAGCGGCTCGGCAACGCCGCCCGCACGACCATCGAGCGGGGCTTCTCACTCGATGACGCCCTGGTACGCCTCGGAAGCATTTATCACCGGTTTGGACTGGCCGGCAAACCAGTCAAGCAGCGCGGAGAACCCGATTGAAGCAGATTGCCCAGTACCAGGACGGCCGGCTCGAGCTACAGGACGTGCCGCTCCCCACCGCCCCTCCGGGTGGCATCCTGGTGCGCCTCACCCACTCCGTCATCAGTGTCGGCACGGAGAAGATGAAAGTCGAGCAGGCGCGCATGAACCTGTTGCAAAAGGCGCGCGCGCGCCCGGACCAGGTGCGCAAGGTACTCGACACGGCCCGGACACTCGGCTGGCGCGCTGCAGTGGAGAAAGTCCGCAACCGCCTCGAGATTCCCAGCCCGCTCGGCTATAGCGCCGCGGGCATCGTTCAAGCGGTAGACGCCGGTAACACGCGTTTCCGGGTGGGTGATCGTGTTGCCATCGGCGGCGCCGAGTGCGCGTTCCATGCGGAATATGCCGCGGTCCCCGACATGTTGGCCACGCCGGTTCCCGAGGGCGTGGAGAACTGGCAGGCCGCCTACACGACGATTGCCTCCATCGCCCTCCAGGCAGTACGGCAGTTGCAACCCTCGTTGGGCGAGCGGGTGTTGGTCGTCGGACAAGGACTGGTCGGCCTGCTGGTTACCGCCTTCCTACGCGCCAGCGGGGCACGGGTGCTGGCGCTCGACGTCGCACCTGCCAGGCGCGCGTTGGCCGCAGCGATGGGCGCGGAAAGAGTGGTCATTGCCGGGCAACAGGACCTGCGCCAGGAAGCTCGCGCCTGGACCGAGGGCTTCGGCATCGACGCAGCGGTCCTGGCCGCCTCCGCCGCCACGAATGGTCCGACGGAGCAGGCGCTGGAAGTCCTGCGGGACCGCGGCCGCCTGATCGTCGTCGGCAAGGCGAAAGTGGACCTGCCCTGGGAGTACGCCTTCGGCAAAGAGATTGAAGTGCGGTTCTCGCGCAGCTATGGGCCCGGTCGTTATGACCCGGCTTACGAGTGGGCGGGCTCCGACTATCCGATCGGCTATGTCCGCTGGACCGAGCAACGCAACTTCGAAGCCTGCCTGCAGTCGATGCGCAGCGCAGATCTCAACCTCCAGGCCCTCACCACGAGCCGCGCACCTTTTACGCAGGCCCTGCAGATCTACCAGCATCTGATGGGTGCCGGCGGCGCCGCCGAGGCCGGTGTCATTCTCGAATACGGCGAAGTAACTCGTGAGAGCGAGGCCACTGCCGCCGCGCCACGCCTGGCGCTGGTGCAAGCGAGTCCTCCCGCACGCCGCCTCGACGCACCGGTTACGCGCGTCGATGTCATCGGGGCCGGCAACTTCGCCCGCACGATGCTACTGCCGCACCTGAAAGACCGGCTGCCCCTGGGCACGGTCGTCAACAACACGGCATTGAGCACGAATCACGTTCGCACGAAGTTTGGTTTCGCGCACGCCGCGACCCACTCGGAGGAATTGTTCGCCGACGCGGCCGCCGCCGCGGTCCTGATTGCCACTCGACACAACCTGCACGCGCCACTGGTACTGCGAGCTCTCGAGGCTCATCGCCAGGTGTTCGTGGAAAAGCCACTCTGCCTCACGCGCGACGAGTTGGCACAGATCGAAGCCACCTTGGCCAACAGCCGCGGCAGTGTGCAAGTCGGCTTCAACCGGCGCTTCGCCGGGGCGGCGACCGAGTTGCGCAAGCTCCTGCGCGCCGCACCCGGCCCCAAGACCGCCAGCTTCCGCGTCATGGCCGGTCCGCTCGAGCCCACGAGTTGGTTCGCCAATCATGCCGAGAGCGGTGGGCGGGTCCTGGGCGAGGCCTGTCACTTCTTCGACTTCTTCTGCTTTCTGTTCGAGTCGCGGCCCGTCCGGGTCAGCGCCCAGACCGTATGGCCGGCCGCCGGCCGACTGCCCTTTCCCGACAGCGTCACGGCGCAGGTGGAATTCGCGGACGGCTCCTGCGGGCAACTGGTCTATTCCGCCGAAGGCGACCCGTCGTGGCCGAAGGAAGTCTGTACCGTGTTTGGCGCAGGCTTCACCGCCGAAGTGCAGAACTTCAAAACCCTTCTCGTGCACCGCCAGCGCAAGCGCACCTCCAAGGAATTCAACGGCAAGGGACATGCCGAGCAGATGGCGGCCTGGACCGCTTTCCTGCGCGGCGAGAGTCCCCACCCGGTGCCGTTCGCGGAGGCGCGCCGCTCCATGCTGCTCACGTTCGCGGCCGTGGACGCCATCCAACAGGGTCGTGCCGTCGACGTCGAAGCCTAGCAGATGAGTGCGTCCCGTCCAGGCCTGCTGTTCATTGTCAACTCGCTGGAGGTCGGCGGTGCCGAGAAGCAGGTGGTCACCCTGCTGAACCACCTGGATACCGGAAACTTCCGCTTGCACCTGGCCTACCTGAAACGGGGCGACCGGCTGCTGCCGCAACTGGACACCAGCAGGCTCGATGCGCTGACGTGTTGTCACGTCATCCGGGGAGTCGAGCCGCGTGCGATCCGCCAGCTCGCGACGCTGATCCAGGCGCACAGCATCGACGCGATCGTTTGCACCAACACGTACTCGATGATGTACGGCTACCTGGCACGCGCGCGCGTCCGGCCGAAACCGAAGCTCGCCACGGTGTTTCATACCACACTGCTGCGCAGCTACAAGGAAAAGGCACAGATGCTGCTCTACCAGCGCCTGTTCCGGCGCAGCGACCTGCTCATCTACGTGTCGGAGAACCAGAGGGACCACTGGCGCGATTGGGGTCTGCGGGCCGCAGCCGATGCTGTTGTGCACAACGGTATCGATGTGGACTACTTCTCGGCCGCCCGGACGCCACGGCACGAGGAGCTGCGCGAGCGCCTCGGCCTCGCCGCTGACGACTACGTAATCGGCATTTGCTCAGGCTTGCGCCCGGAAAAGGCCCACGGCGATCTGCTACGTGCCCTCGCCGGCCTGCGCGGTCGGGGAATCACGGCAAAGGCGCTCCTGATTGGCGACGGCCCCGAGCGAGCCCACATCGAAAGCCTGGCAAAGGAGCTCGGACTGGAGGGGCACGTCATCATCACCGGCCTGCAGAACGACGTGCGACCCTACATCGCGTGTTGCGACGTGATGACCCTGGTATCGCACACCGAAACCTTTTCACTCGCGGCACTCGAATCCATGGCGCTCGCCAAGCCCCTGGTCATGAGCGACATCGGTGGTGCCTCGGAGCAGGTCGTGCACGGTCAGACCGGCCTGCTGTTTGAGCCCCGCGATGTCGCCGCGCTGACCGAGCAGCTCGCGACTTTGAATTCCGCGACGTTACGCGCGCGGATGGGAGCCGCAGCCGAACGCCGCGTCCATGAGCTCTTTACGCTACGAACCATGATTACCGGATTCACTTCCCAGATGAGCCGCCTGCTCGGTGGCCCGGCACTCACTTCCGGCTCGCTCGCTCCATCATGACCGCGACAGTCCCGACCGCCTTCGAGTTGTATTTTGCCGGCCAGGATTGGCTGGACGAGCAGGAGCGCAACGCGCGCGAGGACCGCTTCTTCCACTCCATCCGCCTGCGCAACGGCACCTACAAGTCGACGGCGCACCACCGGATGGATGACCTCAACAGCTTCGTCATGGAATGGTTACCCAGAGAACGCCCGCTGGAAATCATGGATGTCGCCGTGTCATCCGGCGTGAGCAGCGGCGAGTGGCTCATCGCGCTCGAGAGAGCGGGTATCGAATGCCGGATGCTTGCGGGTGATGCGGTCGTGGATGCGTGCCTGGTCTCGCTCGGCTGGCTCCGGGCGCTCGCCGACAAGACGGGACACCTGCTGCAACTCGACGTCGCGGGACGCGCCATCAGGTTGCCGCCGCCTCGGCGCCGCGATCGCATCCTGTATGCGCCGCTGATCGCCTTCATGAAGGTGACGGCCAGCCTGTTTGATTTGCGCGCGTCGCCCGGGAGCCCGACACAGCAACGCCTGGGCGCGACCTGTTGCCCGCTCACGCTGATGAGCCCTTCGCTCAGGCAGCTCCCGCAGCTGCACACGGTCGAGGACGACATCCTTCTCGACAATGGCTACCGCCAGCGCTTCCACGTCCTGCGCGCCGCCAACATCCTGAATCTCCAATATTTCGACGTGCCGACGCTGGAGCGGATGCTCATCAACCTGCGCGCGCGGCTGCTGCCGGGCGGGTTGCTCATCGTGTGCCGGACGAACCGGGCCGGGATGAATAACGCCACGGTCTTCACATTGCAGGAAGACGGGCGGTTCGTAGCAACCGCCCGTCTCAACGAAGGGTCCGAAATCGCAGACGTCGTACTGCGTCTGCCGCCCGGATGTTAGTGCTCGATCTGGAACCCGGTCGGCGCCGCGGGCCGGGTGATCGGCTTCTGGCGCAGCAGGATGATGCCGTCACGGTCCTTGAGGGTCACCGAGGTCACCGTCTGCCCGTTGTTGGTGACGGGGTCCTGGGAACCCTTGATCTTGATGAACGAGCCTTCCAAGGTCACGGTCTGCGCTCCGTTGCCCTTCGGATTGACGAGCACGATGCCGTTATCGAAGTCACGACGCCAGACGCCCTTCTGCCAGGCCGCGGTGGGCTTCGCCTGGCCGGCACCCAGCTTCTGGTCGAGCTCATCGAACCACACCACGCCGTAATAGCCCGCCGTGGTGTCGGTGAAGGCGAAATAGCCGTCATCGAGCAGACAGGTGCCCAGGCCGTAGCGCATGTTCTGGTAGTCGGTCTTGGAGCCCCACACGTTGAAGATGCCCAATTTCGGGGCCGCGAGCGTCGCCATGACCTGCTTGTACTGGGCAAACATGGGTGCCCAGCCGCCCCAGGTCTCCACCGACCAGGACTTGCCGATGTAGGCTTCCATGACGCCGCCGTTCACCATCCCCTGGTACTCGGTCAGGTTGGCACCCGCGGTGCCCCAGTCGCCGACGTTGCCGAGCTGGTACTTGCCGGGCATGAGCTTGTTCAACGTCTGGAAATAGCGCTGATAGCCCTGCCGATACCATTGCTGGACCTTCGGGTCGGTCTGCTGGTCGACCACCCCGTCGCGGTTCCAATCGCCGTTGATGTAGGGGCGCCAGAACAGGTTGTCCATGAAGAAGCCGTCCACGGCGGGTGCGGGCTTCGCGTAGTTGGTGACGTAGTAGTTCGCGGCCCAATCCATCCAGGTGTTGCCACTGCTATCCTTGGCGAACAGCGTGGTGTTGATGGCCTGGGCGCCGAAACTGGAGGAGACGAACTGCGTCAGGCTCTTGTCGGAGTACAGCCACCACTTCTGTTTGTTGAGCTCGGTACGGTAGGCGCCCCAAGAGGCGGTCGTGACGGCCTGGTCCGCGCGCATCTCGTTGGCGTTGGTATACACGAAGATCAGCGCGTTGGGATTGATGGCCTTGATCTTCGTGGCCACCGTCTGCATGGACATGCCACCCGGGGCGAATGTCAGGTAGTCAGCGAGCACCGACACACTCTGCTTGGCGATCTGCGCCTGGTAGTTCGAATCGTTGTAGTTGAATGGGCTACCGATCTGAATACCACCGACGCGTGGAAAATCAGGCGGGTTCCATGCTGCCGCCGCCGTGGCGCTGGCGGCGATGGCCGCAATCGTGGCTGCGGCAAGCGTTCCTTTCTTGATCAACTCGAGAAGCATTTTTCCCCCGGGGAAATGGCAAGACGACGGCAAGATGCGAGGCGCTGCAGCAGTCCGGCACGTGGCGCAAATAAGGCACGCCATGGCGTAGGCTCTCGTGGTGGCGAGCGGGGTGCGAATTCCGCGGTGCCACAGCGGTTCGATGACCGCATTCACGGCTGCAACGTCGGGCCGAACGATCGGCTTGCGGGCTATTGTTCCCACCATGGGTCAAACGTCAATAGAGACACTGCATGTTTAGGCGCACCGGTCACACTTTTTTTTCCGAGTGTCGCAGCCTAACGACGCGCAACTTCGGAAGATACGTACGAACCAACACCATGCGAACAGCGATATGTCTATGAACACCGACAGGGCCGTGGGCGGTGTCCCGGTCAGCCCGTTCGACTCGCTTGCTGCTTGCGCGCAACGCATCCTCGCGGATGTCCACAGCGGCAAGGGCGGCTTTGCGATCGCAATAAACGCCGAGAAGGTCGTCACATGCAACAGCGATCGCAACGTGCAGGAGACGATCGAGCGCGCGACGTTGCGTTATCCGGACGGCGCCGGAGTGGTCGTTGCAATGAGACTGAAAGGCGTGCGCTCTACCCGCGTGGCCGGTGCGGATCTTTGGCTCGAAGTGCTGCGCCAGGCACGTGGTCAAAATTTGAGCATCGCCCTCCTCGGCGCCAAACCCGAGGTGCTGGATGCCACTCGTCGCCGCATCGAGGCTGATTTCCCGGAAATCACGGTGTCGATTGCACGCAACGGGTACGACGGTATGCGCGACCTGGACGCGCTCGCGCAGGAGCTGGCGGCCCGCAAGCCCGACCTCGTGTTCGTCGCACTGGGCTCGCCGAAGCAGGAACTGCTGATCGAGCGCCTCCGGCTGGTGCACCCGGCGGGGTTCTATATGGGCTTGGGCGGATCGTTCGACATCTACGCGGGGGTGAAAAAACGCGCGCCGCTGTGGATGCAGCGGCGCGGTCTCGAATGGCTCTTCCGTTTCCTCTCCGAGCCCTCGCGGGCCCCGCGCGAAACGAAGCGCTTGAAGTTCCTCGCCCTCCTGGTTCTCGGGCGGCTTTAGCGTGAACCCGTTCACGCTTTCCTCAATGAAACCCCCACGCCCATCCTGATGGCCGGCGCGCGCGCCGGTGCCGCCGCGGTGGCCTTGTCAAACACCAGCATTGCCCCGCGCATGGCCAGGCCGACGTACATCCACAGGTAGGGCCTGGGCGTGTAGAGATTCTGGAAGAACACGGCGATGGACAACGCCATCATGCCGAACACGTACGCCATCATGTCGCGCTGTATCTCGCCGGTGGCCGTTGCCGCCGCCCGCTTCGCGGTGAGCAGGGTCAGCCACTCGATGCCGCCATACACCGCCAACCCCAACAGGCCGAGGTTGAACCACTGGTCGAGATAGGTGTTGTGCAGGACGAATATGGTAGGCATCGTCGACCAGGAGTTCCACCCGAAGCCCGTCAGCAGCGTCAGCGGATAATCCATCATGGTCGAGATGGCGAGACCCCAGATATCGGAGCGGCCGGATGAGGCGTCGTGGAGGTTCCGCGATCCGATGTTGAAAACGCGATCGGCGATGGCGGATGCCGCGCTGGGCTCGATGATGGCCACGGCAATCGCAATGAGCACGGCGCCGGCCACTCCACCCAACATCCATTGCGTGATGCGGCCTGGCGGAATGTAACTGCGGAGCAGGAAGGCGGCGATCGGGTACCCGAGAACCACTGCGACATAGGACCCGCGCGAGACCGTCAGGATGAAAACGGCGGCAGTCGCCGCGCTGAGCCCGAGCCAGCACAAGCGCCAGAATCCGCGGCTCGACATCGCGATCGCCACCATCGGTGGCATCATGAAAGCCAACAACGAGCCCGTCTCGTTCGCATGGCCAAACGCGCCAAACACTCTATCGGCTTCGGCACCCTTATCCCCGACGCGCATCCCCAGGCTCGTAATTCCCACCAGGTCAGTGAGGGTCAGGATACTGGAGATCCCGATTGCCCCCACCAGCATGCGCAGCACGAAACGGAAGTCGTCCTCGTTCTGGACACCGTAGAACACGACAAAACAGAACAGCGCGTAGTCGATCAACTCGGCCTTGAGTGCCATGGCCGAGATGATGGGGTTATAGCCGTGATATTTGAAAAACAGCGATACCGCGAGCCACGTCAGGATCGCGTAGCCGATCCAGGCTGCCCAGGCCAGGTGCAATCCCGGCAGGCGTATCCTGAAACCTCCGCTCAAGGCGATGCGGAACGCGAGCACCATGACGGCCACGTACAACATCGCATTCTTGACGCTCAAGCCCGGCCCGAGACCGGGATTGACACCCGTGAAGTCGGTCACCATCAGCAGCCCGATGAGCACGACGAACAACCAACGCATGCTATTGCCTCATGTGGGAGTGGCGCAGCACCAGCCGCTTACCCCACGCCTGGAGAACCATTGCCTCGGGAATACGCATCATTTGCAGCAGCAGCGCGAACGCCACCAGGTACACCACGCCGGCGATGGCGATGCCGGCGCGACCGAATACTTCCGTCCACACAGAGCTCACGATGAGCACACTCGCCATCGCCGCCGCCAGGGCGGTCTTGGCGATGCTTCGCCAGGGAAGCAGTTGCCGCACGCTAACCTTGTAGGCCGACAGCGTACGCCACGCCAGCCACGTGGCATCCACGTAACTGGCGATGACGAACGCGCACATGGCGCCCGGCAGCCCGGCGTATGGAATCAATAGGAACATCGACGCGGCGCAGGCCAGGAGCCCGGCGACATTGCTCTCGACGAGGCAGCGGGTCCGGTTTACCGCCCGCAGGGCCGGGGCGAAATCGAAACACTCGCGCACGACGACCAGCATGTAGATCTGCATGATGAGCGCGGCCGTCGTATAACTCGAGCCGAACAACATGGTCACCAGCGGCTGCGCATAGCGCGTCACGAGCGCGATGACCGGAAACAACATGATGGCGTTGATGACCGTGGCCTTCTGCCAGAGCTCGAGCGCCGTGCCACCGCTGGTGCCGCGATCCTTGCGCACCATCTCCGGCAGGATCGAAGCCGAGATCGAGTTTCTCAGGGTGGTCACCACGGGCTCGCCGAAACGCCCGATGGCGTACTGCGCCAGGGCGACCGCGCCGAGCAGCCGCGCCACGATCACGTTACTGACATTACGGTTGAGACTCGCCAACAGCGAGGCGGCGCCGGAAGGCAGGCAGTAACGCATTTGGTCCCGCCAGGGCTCGTGCAGGGGTGGCTCGGAGCGGCTCCGGTCGGCCGCGAGCATGTAAATGCCCGCCGCCACGAGGCGTAGTGCTTCCAACGCCACGAGAGCCCAGATCACCGCATGGAAATCATGCGTCAACGCCGCGGTCACCACGACTACCACGACGCGAACGCCCAAGCGGGCGCCGGAGTAGACGAACACCGCCTGCGCCCGGTTGCTGGCGAGCCAGAAGTGCTCCCAGAAATCCAGGTTCACCGACACGAGCACGTAGGCCACCAGGGGCCACAGGTAACCGTGCACGATCGCGCCGTCGGTTGCGGTATCGAGCGCTACCAACACCAGCGCGACAAGCGAGCTGCTGCAGAAAGTCAGGACGGCCGTCTGCCGTGCCACCCGCCACGGGCTCGTGGGATTGGCGGGCACGCAATACAACAGGCTGTCATTGATCGAGAATTGCGCGAACGCCTGCAGAATGGAGCCGTAGAGCAGGAACTCGCGGTAGCGTCCGAAATCAGCGACGCTGAGCAGCCGTACGAGAAACACCGGGCTGATCAGCATCAACCCATAGTTCGCGATACGCGATAGCGTGAGAATCGCGGTCCGGTTGCCTAGCGCGGACATCGTCACTGCCCCTTGGCGACACTCGGTAGCGGGGCGTCAACCTTCCAGACACGGGTCACACCGTCGCGGCCCACATATACGGAGCGGAACGGCGGTGAGTCCAATGCCTGGGCAATGCCTAAAGCGCGCATGAGACTGCGCCCGTCCTCCTGGTTCTCACCGCTGCCGATCACGTAGATCGCACCGCGGTCGGGCCTGTCGACGAGCTGCTCGAGCTCGGGCCCGCTGCCGATGAGCGGGGTGCCGGTGTAGAAGTCGAGCCAACGGCCATGCACCCGATGCATGAAGGGCATGGCGACCCGTTTGTTCTGGAGCCAGTAGTCGACGTGACCGAGATAGTACGTCTGTTGCAGCACGTCCTCGGCAATGATGATGTCGTGCGGACCGGGATGCAGATGCGCGACGAATTCGGCGGCACCTTTGTGGTCCGGGTGACTGGCGTAGCCGGAGTCCACGGCCCTGGCGACTTGAACCGGGTTGACGACGAGAAGTACGGCCAACACCGCGGCCGCGGGGATCCACGCGGGGGTCAGGTTTCCCCCGGGGGGAAGGCCACCCGCTTCGGCGCTACGGCGGGCGACCGACTGCGCCAGCCACTGTAGCGCCGCAAATGCTGCCACCAACAGGGGAATGATCTGCGCCGCCGCATAACGCGACGGAATGTTCCATTTGATCCAGCCAATCATGAGCAACGGTATCCAGACCCCTAGCACCAGCAGCAGCAGGTGATCCGGCACAGGCTTGCGGTGCGCGAACACCCACAATCCGGCCGCCAGTGAGCCGACCACCGCCAGCATGGCGACCTCCGAGTAGCCGCCGATGGAGATGAACGACCATACGCTCGGCCAGCCCAACAGAACACCCGCGATCTGCTTGAGCGACCCCGCATGCTGGTGTAGCAGGAACAGTGCCTGAGCAGTACCAATAGCTACGCTTACGCCAAAGAAAGATACGAGGCGAATCGGGACCAGGGGTCCAGCGCGCCGTGCGAATACGAGCGCGGCGGCGCCGAGCATGACTGCAGCGTGCCACTGGAACGCGGCCTCTGCCACGAGCGCGGCAGAAAGCAGCAGCGCAGCCATCCCGCGTCGCGCCCCTGCTTCTCGGGATTTCCTCCGCTTCGCTCCGGTCATAACGCCGCGGCCAGCGGTGACCCAGAAGGAGAACGCGAGGGCCGGTACGACCCCCAGGAGCAGCCACAAATGCTTCACGTGTGGCACCACGGCTGCATGCGGCCCGTTGCCGCCTACCGCGTCGCCCTCGGCGGAATCGACATTTTGCGGATACGCGAGCCCGATCAGGTGATTGATGACCTCGAAGCCCACCGCCAGCGTCGCGAACGCGGCCATCCCTAGCCAGAATTTACGGCTGTCCCCCTGAACCAACCCCGGTAGGAACACCAGAAAGGCCGCGAAGATCGCGAGCGTGTGGAATTGAATGCCTACGAGGAGAGTCACCACCGCCCCGACCAGGTAGCCCATCCGCCCCGTTCGCTCCCACGCGAAGACGAGCGCCATGTAGCCAGCGACGCTGGTCACGAGAAAAACATACATCCTCGCAGTCTGGGCGTCGTCAATGAAGTTCGGGAGGAACGCCACCCCTGCAGCCAGAGAGAGGTTCCACAAGGGAGTCAGATAACGCTTGCCGACCTGCCAGGTGAGCACGATGAGCAGGATGCCGCAGAGCGCGGACGGCAGGCGCAACGCCCACTCCGATTGCCCGAATGCCATGACGGAGGCAGCCATCAGGTACAGCTGCCCCACCGCGCGGGGATAAAACATCCCGCTCGGCATCAGGGGCAGGCCCTGATTCACCAGGCCCATGACCGGAAGCGCCATGGTCTTCTCATCGCCGTGCAGGCCGACCTCACCGAGCCCCCAGAAGCGGACGACCGCTCCCGCGAGGACGATGCACATCAAAAGCCAACCTGTTCGCAGCCCGCCGGGACGCTCCGCGGAGCTGCCAGGACCGGTGACCACGAACAAGGCCGCGAATTCTCTCAGGAGTCGCGCGATCATGGGGAAGGACGCTGCCTCCACGGTCTTGCCGGTCAGTAAGCCTTCTCGTCGCGCAACAAGCGGACGGCCGTGAGGCACAGGATCTTGAAATCGAGGAGCGGCGACCAGTGCCGCAGGTACTCGAGATCGTAATCGATGCGCGCCTGCATATCCTCCACGCGGGCGGTCTCTCCCCGGCAGCCGTTGACCTGCGCCAGTCCGGTAATTCCCGGCGGCACCTTGTGCCGGATCATGTAGCCCTTGATGAGCTTGCGATATTCCTCGTTATGCGCGACGGCATGCGGCCGCGGACCCACGAGACTCATATGACCTTGCAGGACGTTGATGAGTTGCGGCAGCTCATCCAGAGAGTAGCGGCGCATGAAGCGCCCGACAGCCGTAATGCGCGCGTCTTCCTTCCGTGCTTGCACGATGTTGGGGCCGTCCTCGATGACCGTCATGGTGCGGTACTTGTAGACCATGATCTCGCGGCCATCGAGACCGTAACGGCGCTGTTTGAAGATCACCGGGCCGGGCGAGGACATCCTCACCAGCACCGCCAGCGCCACGAGCAACGGCATCGCGAGGACGAGCACCGCCAGCGCCAGCGCAATGTCGATGATTCGCTTCACCACGCCGCGATACCCGTAGAAGGGCGTCTCGCAGAGCGCCACGACCGGAATACCCAGCAGCTCGCCGCTGCGCGCCTGGATGAGGTCGATGGCGAAAATGTCCGGAACGTAATACACGGATGCGGTCGTGTCCCGCAGCTCGTCCAGGAGCTGGACCACCCGGCGGATGTGACTGACCGGCAGGGCGACGAACACGACATCGATCTTGTTTCTTTTGACGAACGAAACCAGGTCGGGCAGCGTTCCGAGGAGCCGTGCCTCCGGCGACACGCCCAGGCGCTCCGCGCTGCGATCGTCGAAGAAGCCTTCGACCCGCATTCCCATCGTGCCGCTGCCGCCGATCCGGCGAGCCAGCGACAGGCTCACTTCGTTGCACCCGGCGAACGCCACGCGCCGTGCCATGGAGGGGTCATATAACAACCGCCGCATCAGCTCGTGCAGACACAGGCTGACGAGAATCAACACCCCGGGCGTTGCCACGGCCCACGTCAGGACGACGCGGCGCGAAAAGTCCACCGAGTACTTGGTGACGAAGCCGATCGCCAGCAGGATGGCCAGGATCACCATCCAGCGCATCACCACGCCCATGGCGAGCGGGATGGTGGACTTCACGAGCTGCTGCGTACCGCCGGTTGGCTGGCCGCGCGGAAGCAGGAGCGAGAGCATGGCGGAAAGAATGGCGAGAACGACGAAAAAGTCCTTAAATTCGGCGCCATACAGGGCGCACAATCCGTACAGCAGTCCAACTGACACGATGGGTGGCATGACCGCTTCCAGAAATGCCATCAAGGCTATTGATAAGCCCC
>Ga0268266_10001034_pt1 | contig 34999 bp, 30 predicted proteins | sample KBSS13metaG_FD_190356 | JGI IMG/M metagenome (GOLD analysis project Ga0268266, IMG submission 190356) | Switchgrass rhizosphere microbial communities from Kellogg Biological Station, Michigan, USA - KBS S1-3 metaG (SPAdes) (version 2) | ecosystem: Host-associated > Plants > Roots > Rhizosphere...
GGTTCGAGGCGCGGGTGGACTGGAAGAACCCGTTGACCGGCCAGACCGGCACCGGCAAGGCCCTGCCGCTCACCGGCGACACCGGCTCCTTCTGGTTCTTCGACACCGCCAACCTCGAATTGATGATCAAGGTGCTCGACGGCGGCGGCGTCAACGGCCATTTCTGGGTCTTCTACGGGGCGCTTTCGAACGTCGAGTACACGATCACCGTCACCGACACCTCCACCGGAGCGGCGAAGACCTACCACAACGCCCCGTTCCAGTTCGCCAGCCGGGCGGACGTCGAGGCGTTCCCCTCGGCACCGGCGGCATCGGCGCCGGCTTCCGTCGCCGCGCCCCTCGCGACGTCCGCCGCTCCCGCCGCCGTCCCCAAGCTCTCGCCGGCCGTGCCGTGCGCGGGCTCGAGCCAGAACCTCTGCCTCGCCAATGGGCAATTCGAGGTCCGGGTGAGCTTCGTCGATCCGCGCACGGGGGGCACGGGCCAAGCCCGGGCCGTCCCGCTCACCGGCGATACGGGAACGTTCTGGTTCTTCGAACCGGCGAACCTCGAGCTGATGGTGAAGGTGCTCGACGGCCGTGCCGTCAACGGCCATTTCTGGGTGTTCTATGGGGCGCTCTCGGACGTGGAGTACACGATCACAATCATCGACCGGCAGAACGGCCCGATGCGGACGTACCACAACGCCCCCCACCACCTGGCCAGCGGGGCCGATCTCACCGCATTTTGATGGGAGGATTCGTATGAAGAGACGCCTGCTCGTCTTCACCGCGCTGACGGCTTTCCTCGGCGCGGTCCCCTCCCTGGCGGCGCCACCGCCCGCGGCGGGCCCCAACTTCCAGGTCAACGTCAACGCTCAGGGTTCGCAGCTCGACGTCGACGTCGCCCAGGACACCGCCGGGGATACGGTGTTCGTTTGGACCGACCAGGGCACCGCGCCGCAGGCGGTGCTGGCCCGCGTCTACGATCCCGCGGGAAAACCCCGGGGCTTCAGCTTCGTCGTCGGCCTGGAGAGCCAGCCGATCTCGCACCCCCGCGTGGCGATGACGCCGCTCGGGGAGTTCACCGTCGTCTGGGGGAACCCGCGCACCATCTTCATCCGGCGCTTCGATCGCCTGGGCCGGCCGTTGGGCGGCGTCAGCACCACCCGGCAGCTCGGCCCGGATCTCGTCCACTCCCCCGACGTGGCGGTGGACGCCGCGGGCAACGCGGTGGTCGTCTGGGCGGTCTCCCGGTTCGCCGGCGACCTCATCCTCCTGCAGCGGTTCAACGCGGACAACCAGTCCCCGGGCTTTCAGGGCTTTCCCGAGGTGGTCAACCAGAACTCCACCAATGGCCGGGACAACCCGCGGGTGACCCTGGACGCGGCCGGCGACGCGCTGGTGAGCTGGGACGACTACCGCACGGGGAACCTCCCGGACGTCTGGGCCCGCCGCTTCGACGGCCCGACCGGCGCCTGGGCTCAGGAGCTCAGGGTCAACCCGAGCACGCCCGGCTTTCAGCAGGGGAGCGTCCCCATTCTCTACCCCGGGCGGGACGGCGCTGTGGTCTACTCGGATCTCACGGAGGGCAGGATCCTGGTCCGCCGGCTCGACGCCAGCGGCGCGCTGCTCGGAGATCTCCGCGAGGTCGCCGATCCGGGAGCCGTTGACGCCCCTGTGGATGCCGCCGCCGGGCCGGACGGAACGGCGCTCGCCGTCTGGCAGGGGAGCGACCTGTACATCCACGCCCGCTTCTTCGACCCTGTCTGGAATCCGCTCGGCGAGGAGTTGACGGTCGGCGACGTAAGCCTCGCCCCCGACACCGAATGGAACCCCGTGGCGGCCGCCGGCGGGCAGGGGAGCTTCGCCGTCGCGTGGAACAGCTCCGGCCAGCCGTTCTACCTCCCCGAGCCCATCCCGGGAGAACAGGACGGCCGGGACGGCAGCTCGTCCGGCGTCTTCGCCCAGCGCTTCCAGTCGCCAGCCTGCGCCGCCGGCTCCGAGCTCCTCTGCCTGGAGGGCGGGCGCTTCCAGGCGCGGGTGAGCTGGAAGAACCCCTACACCGGCGAGACCGGCACGGGCAAGGCCCTGCCGCTCACCGGCGACACCGGGTCCTTCTGGTTCTTCGACCCGGCGAACCTGGAGCTGATGGTCAAGGTGCTCGACGGCCGCCCGGTCAACGGCCACTTCTGGATCTTCTACGGGTCGCTCTCGAACGTCGAGTACACGCTGACGGTTCTCGACACCCTGGCCGGGACGTCGAAGACCTACCACAACGCCCCCTTCCAGTTCGGCAGCCAGGCGGACGTCTCGTTCCCCGTGGGAGGGGCGCCTTCACTGTCTGACGCGGACCATGTCGCCGAGACGGTCGTTCCGGCGCCCGCCTCCGGTCCGGAGCAGCCGGCCCTCTTCGCGGCCGGGGACTGCACCCCCACGCTCACCAGCCTCTGCCCGCAGAACCGGTTCCAGGTGACGGTGGACTTCATCGACCCGCGGACCGCCCTGCACGGGCAGGCGCATGCCGTATCGCTCACCAACGATACGGGGGTGTTCTGGTTCTTCGATCCGAACAACCTGGAGCTGATGGTGAAGGTGATCGACGGCGGCGGCGTCAACGGCCACTTCTGGGTCTTCTACGGCGCGCTCTCGGACGTGGAGTACACGATCAAGGTGACCGATACCGCGACGGGGGCGACGCGGATGTACCACAACCCCTTGCACAACTTCGCCAGCAGCGCGGACTTGACGGCATTCACGGCGGGTCCGACGGCCGGGCAGTAACGTAGCGCAGATGGGCCGCCCGGCGCGGGCGGCCCTACTCCTCCGGCCCCTCCAGGCTCTGCACGATCTGGGTGACCTCGACCTCGGCCTTGCGGATCTTCCCCCGGCAGACGTCGAGCAGCACGGCGGCGCGGCGCAGCTCCTCGGCGAGACGGTCGATGTCGATCTCCTCCCCCTCGATGCGCTCGAGGATGCCTTCGAGCTCGTCCATCGCCTCGCGGAAGCTCAACGGGGTGTCGCCGGCCTGCGGTTCGCTCGTCATTTCACTCATGATTCCTCCACTCGGCTCTTGAAGTCACCGCCGGCGACGCGGGTGGTGACGAAATCTCCGGGCCGCACCTGGGCCGGCTGGCGGACCAGACGGCCGGCGGCGTCGCGGGTCAGGCTGAAGCCCCGCTCGAGCGTCCGCTCCGGGGCGAGCTGCTGGCAGAGGCGCTCCACCCCCTGGAGGGTGGCCGCGGCCTCGCGGACCTTGCCGCGCCCGGCGCCGGCGAGCCGCTCGGCGACCCGGACGCGCTCGCGCTCGGCGGCGGCCAGACGGCGGGGCGCCAGCTCGGCGAGCCGGCCGCGCAGGGCCTCCCCCCGCCGCTCGGCGTCGCGCAGGGCGCTCCTGCCCAGCCGCGCCAGGGTGCGCGCGTGCTCCTCGATCAGGCCGCCGGCGGCGTTCAGGCGCATCCGCGCCAAGCTCACCCCGCGTTCGGCCCGCCCCAGCGCCTCACGGCCGGCGCGCAGCGGCTCCATCGCCTCGCGCAGGAGGCGGCGGTACAGATCCTCGACGGCGGCGTCGGCGCGGGCCACCCGCTCGATCAGGAACTCGGAGACCTTGGTCGGGGTCTTGAAGGCGGTATGGGCCGTCAGGTCGGCGATCGACTGGTCGATCTCGTGCCCGAGGCCGGTGAGGACCGGGAACGGCGCGCGGGCGATCGCCTCGGCGATGGCGCGGCTGTCGAACGCCGCGAGATCGGTGCGCGAGCCGCCGCCGCGGATCAGCACGGCGCAGTCGACCGGCAGCCCGGCCAACGCCGCGAGCGCCGAGACTACCTCGCGCTCGGACTCCCGCCCCTGCATGGCGGCGTGAAAGAAGATCACGCGGAAGCCGAAGCCGCTCTCGACCAGCCCGGAGAGGAAGTCGTGATAGGCGGCGCTGCCGTGCGAGGTGATGAGGGCGATCGAGAGCGGCAGCTCAGGCAGCGGCAGGCCGCGGTTCTTCTCCAGCAGCCCGGCGGCGGTGAGGGCCGCCAGCGTCTCCCGCCGCCGCCGCTCCAGCAGGCCGAGAGTGAAGGCGGGGTCCACCTCGCGCACGCAGAGCTGCAGCCGGCCGCTGGGGGCGTAGAAGTCGAGGCTGCCGCGGCAGCGCACCTGGACGCCGTCGGTCAGCTTCTGCTCGGAGGCGGCGAGGAGGCGCTGGACCTTGAGGAAGTCCCCCTTCCAGATCACGGCGTCGAGCTTGCCGACGATCTCGTCGCGGTCCCCCTTCTCGATCAGCTCGAAGTAGACGTGCCCGCGGCCGCTCGGCCGCACGCGCTGCGCCTCCCCCACCACCCAGACGGAGGAGAAGGCCTCGCCGAGGAACTCGCGCACCTCCCCGCAGAGCTGGGCGACGCTGTAGGTGGGCTCGAAGAGCGGCAGAACGGTCAGACGGGGCTCCCGGAACCGGTCAATGGTACGACTTCAGCTCTTTCACCGAGTTGAGCGGGATCGACTCCGCCCACTCGATCGCCTTCTTCTCGCCGGCGGTCAGCTTGGTCAGGAACTCGACCGCCTCCTCGCGCTCGCGGAACAGGCGCCAGATGAAGGTGTGCCCGGCGGGGGCGGTAAAGTAGGTGTAGGCCTTGGAGCCGTTCGACAGGTCGAAGCCGAGGTTGCTCTCGCCGTTGACCCCTACGCAGGCGACCGCGATGGCGCGGTAGGCCAGGGCGAGCGCCTTGACGGCGTCCTCGAAATCCCCCAGCTCCTCGCGCGACAGCGGCGAATGGTAGACGGCGATCTTGGCGCCGTCCTCCTCGGCCAGCAGGTTGTAGGGGATGTCGTTGCGGTCCATCGCGTCCTTGGTCTCGCTGGTGGTGACGAAGACGTCCTCCGTCCCGGCGACCTTGTAGGTGATCGCGTAGACGTCCTTCTCGAGCTGCGCGAACGCCTCCGCGAGGATGCTCTCGTCCTCGATGGTGAAGTAGTAGAGGCGGTTCATCATGCGTCGTGCCATAGGGCGGATTCCTCTCGTCGACTCCCGTGCGGGAGCCGAGCGTGTCGTGTTGTACGGATTGAAAGGGCGGCGGGCGGAGATTTCTTGCGCCCCCTGGTGCCCTATTGTATCAAACCGTTACAACCCCCCCTGGTAATCCCGAGGCTCCGGCGCGGGGAGCGCCGCGCGGTGCTCCGGCAGGAAGAAGCCGATCAGCAGGCCGGCCGCGCAGCCGCCGAGGTGGGCCGAGTTGTCGATGCCCGGGGTCGAGAAACCGAAGAAGACGTTGATCACCGCCCAGCCGACGAGCTGCGTCAGGATCGACTTCCCCTGCGGGGTGAGCGCGCCGCGCCGGCGCAGGAGGAAGGCGATCAGCGCCCCCATGACCCCGAAGATCGCGCCCGAGGCGCCCAGGCTCGGCGCGTGGGTGAAGATGTCGCTGGCGAGTGAGCCGGCGATGCCGGTCACGAAGAAGACCAGCAGCAGCCGCGGGGAGCCCAGCAGCAGCTCGAACAGGGAGCCGAGCTGATAGAGGCCCCAGGCGTTGAGCGCCACGTGGACCAGCCCGCCGTGCAGGAACATGCTGGTGACCAGCCGCCAGTACTGCCCCTGGCGGACCGCCGGCCCGTAGTTGACCCCGAGTTGAACCAGCGGGCCATCCTCGAGCCCCGTCAGGTACTGCGCGGCGAAACAGACGCCGATGGCGATCAGGAGGAAGGTGGTGACGGGGGTGCGGCGGCCGAGCAGCATGGGGGGATAGTATCGCGGCGGCACCGCTTCGGACAGGGCACGGGCTCATAGCTCCCCGCAGCCATCTGCTAACCTCCTCGAACGATGCTCCCGGGACGCTTGGAAATCGTTCATGCCCTGCGGTCTCTGCTGCGCTCCCCCGGGTTCGCCGTTCCCGCCCTGATCACCCTGGCGCTGGGCATCGGCGCCAACACGGCGATGTTCTCGGCGACCCGCGGCCTGCTCTTCCAGCAGCTCCCCTACCCCGATCCCGACCGCCTGGTGGCGCTCTTCGAGACCTGGGCGGAGCTGGGCGGCCAGCCGGTCTCGCTCGCCGACCTCCTCGACTGGAGGGCGCAGAGCCGCGGCTTCTCCGGGATGGCGGCCTACCGGCCGCGGAGCTTCGGCCTGCTCTCGGGAGCGGGGGACATCGCCGTGGTCCAGGGCGGCATGGTGACCGCGGACTTCTTCCCGGTCCTCGGCGTCCGGCCGGTCCTGGGCCGCCCGTTCAGCGAGCGGGAGGAGATCGGCGAGGCCGCGGTCGTGGTGATCGGCCACCGCCTCTGGCGCGAGCGGTTCGGCGGCGCGGCCGGCATCGTGGGCCGCCGCCTCCGCCTCAACGACGTCCCCTACACGGTCCTCGGCGTGCTGCCCGCCGGCTTCAGCTTCACCATGGGCGGCAAGGTGCCGGACCTCTACCTGCCGCTCAGCCGCAAGGACTACGGAGCGAGCCGCGAGGCGCGCTCCCTCGGGGCCGCCGGCCGGCTGCGGCCCGGCGTCACGGAGGAGGAGGCGCGCGCCGAGCTGGCCGGGATCGCCGAGCGCCTGGCGCGGTCCTATCCGGAGACCAACGGCAAGGTCGGCGCCGGGCTCACGCCCCTCAAAGAAGCCCTGCAGGGGAAGAACCGCCGCCCGCTCCTTCTGCTCACCGGCGCCGGCCTGCTGCTGCTGGTGATCGCCTGCGTCAACGTGGCGAACCTGCTGCTGGCGCGCTTCTTCAACCGCATCCACCGGGTCGCCATCCGGGCCGCGCTGGGCGCCGGGACCGGCGGGCTGGCGCGCCAGTTCCTCTCCGAGGGCCTGGTGCTGAGCCTGCTCGGCGCCGCCCTCGGGCTGGCGACCGCGAGCGCCTGGCTGCGGCTGCTCCCGCTGGCCCTGCCGCTGGTGGGCGGCAGCGGGCTGCCGTCCGGGCTCGAGGCGGACCCGCTGCGCCTGCGCGGGCCGGCCCTCCTCTTCGCCCTCGGGCTCGCCGTCGCCACGGCCCTGGTCTTCGCCCTCATCCCGACGCTGCTGGCCCGCCGCTCCGACCTGCAAAAGGTGCTGCGGGAAGGGGGTGCGGCCGTCACCCCGCACCACCGCCTGAGCGCTTCGCTGGTCGTTGGCCAGGTGGCTCTCAGCGTCATGCTCCTCCTCGCCTCGGGGCTGCTGCTGCGCAGCTTCTTCGATCTCCTGGCCACCGATCCCGGCTTTCAGAGCGCGCGAGTCCTGCGCTTCGGGATCGGCCTGCCCGAGAAGCGGTACGATTCGGACCGCAGGATGCTGGCCTTCCATCAGGCGCTGCTCGACCGGCTCACCCGGCTCTCGGGGGTCGAGGCGGCCGGAGCGGCCGCCCGGCTGCCGATCTCCGGCGAGGGCTTCAGCGGCCGGTTCTCCTTCGAGGGGTCCCCGCCCCCCTCCCGGGACGCTCCCGCGGTGGCGCTCAACGTGGCGAGCCCCGGCTACTTCACCGCGCTTAGGATCCCGCGCCTCGCCGGCCGCGGCTTCTCGCCCCGGGACGGTCCCGACGCGCCCCGGGTGGCGCTGGTCAACCGCGCGTTCGCGCGGGCCTACTCGACCGGCCGTGACGCCGTCGGCCGGCGGCTCAGGCTGAGCTGGACGAGCGAGATCAATCCGGCGGGCACGATGTGGGAGATCGTGGGCGTGGTGGGCGACGTCCGCCAGCGCGCGCTCGCGGAGGAGAGCCAGCCGGAGATCTATCTGCCAGCGAGCCAGTATCCCCTCGACGGCTGCTCCTACGTGCTGCGGACGGCGCGGCGCGACCCGGCGCTCGCCACGGCGGTGCGCGCGAGCGTGGCGGCGATCGATCCGCAGCTCGAGAGGATCGAGCCGCGCCCGTTCGCCGACGCCGTGCGCGACAGCCTGGCCGACCGCCGGCTGGCTCTGCTGCTGACCGGCCTCTTCGCCGTGATCGCCCTGCTGCTCACCGCGGTCGGCATCTATGGAGTGGTGGCCTGCGGCGTGGCGCAGCGGCGGCGGGAGATCGCGCTGCGGCTGACGCTCGGGGCCCAGATCTGGCAGGTGGCGCGGCTCATCCTCGGCCAGGGGCTGCGGCTCACCGCCCTCGGGACCGGCTTCGGCCTGGCGGGCTTCTACGCCCTGAGCAGGTTGATCGAGAGCCACCTCTACGGCGTCACCGCGACCGACCCGCTGACGGCGGCCGGGGTAGTGGCCGTGCTCGCCCTCATCTCCCTCATCGCCTGTGCCGTCCCCTCCCTGCGCGCCTCGCGCACGGAGCCGATGAGCTCGATCCGGAGCTGAGCCAGCACCGCGGCCCCGCCTACGGGTAGTACCCCTTCTCCGTCCGCGCCTTGAGGCCCGGCTTCTTCACCTTGACCTCGACCGGACGGAAGCCGGTCTGGGTGCCCGCCTCGGTGGAGTTGTAGGCCAGCAGGTAGCGGTTGCGCAGCTCGGTCTCGATCTGCTTGTAGATCGCCGGCAGCTCCTGCGGGCTGTTGGTGAAGAACGCCCGGCCGCCGCTCGCCGCGGCGAGCTCGCCGAGCTTCGCCTTGATCCCGGTGTCGAAGAACGTCAGGTTGAGGCCGATCGCGTAGACCGCGACGCCGCTCCGGCTCCCATACTCCATGGCGTCCTTGAAGTTGATGTAGCTCGAGTTGTCGTCGCCGTCCGAGAGCAGCACCATCGCCCGCTGCCCCTTCACCCCGCGGAAGTAGTACAGGCTGTGCACCAGGGCGTCGTGGAGGGCGGTGTCGCCGACCGCCTGGAGCCCGGAGATCGCCTGGATCACGGCATTGATGTCGTCCGTCGGCGCGATCTCCAGCCGGGGACGGTGGGCGAAGCTGACCGCGAACGCCTTGTCCCCCGGCTTCATCGCGCTCTGCAGGAAGCCGGCCGCCGCCGTCTGGGTGGCGGAGAGCGAGGAGGCCATCGAGCCCGAGGTGTCGATCAGCATGCAGACCGTGAGCGGCAGGTTGCGCACCTGGTCGAACTTCACCAGCTCCTGCTTCTTGCCCGACTCGTAGACCTCGAAGTCGTCCTGCTTGAGGTCGTTCACCAGGTTGTTGGAGCGGTCGGTCACCGCCGTGTACAGCTCGACCAGGTCGACGTCCACCTCCGAGACATACTGCGGCGCCCGCAGGTACCGCACTGCCTCGCTGCGGGTGCCGTCGTCGAGGACGGCCACCACGGTCAGGTAGACGAGGTCGGCTTCCGGCACCGGCACCTCGACCTGCCAGGGGGGCTTGGTCAGCGAGGTGATGAGCTGGTCGTTGACCCGGAACTCCATCGCCTGCAGGCGGCGGCCGTCGGGGACCACGACCTCGGCCTTGGTCTGCGCGCGGCTCCCCTGGACACGGGTGCCCTTGGCCGGCGTGACGATCCGCACGTTGAAGCCGCCGCGCGGCTGGTTGAGGATCACCTGGTCGGCGGCGACCAGCTTGCCCTCGGCGTCGTACCCCTCGGCGCGCACGGTCTGCTCGGTCGGGAAGCTGGAGAGCCGCACCTCGGCGGAGTAGGGGGCCTTGGAGGTGGCGAGCTGGAGCTTGCCGTCGACCAGGAAATTGACTTTCTTGATGCGCTCGCCGGTGACGATGGCCTGGGCGCGCCAGACCCCGATCAGCACGTCCTCCGTCGGCGGCAGCACCAGCAGGCTGTCGGCACCGGCGACGGTCTTCTGCGGCACCAGCTCGCCCTGCGCCACGGCGGCGCCGGCGACCGCCGCCTCGGGGACGGGATCGATCGGCACCCGGAAGCCGCGCGAGATCCAGGTCTCGGCGCCGCCGACCTCGTCCCGGATCTTGAGCCGCAACACATAGTTCTGCTTCGGCCGCAGCGGGCGGTCGATCGCCAGCACCAGCGGCTCCCCCGGCTTGCCGGCGGGGAGCTGGAAGCGCATCCGGAAGTCCTCGAACGCCTTGGCCTCCTGCTCCACCATCCCCTCGACGACCAGGCGGGCGGACGGCTTGGCGTCCGCCGACAGCTTGAAGCCGGCGTCCGCCGGCAGTTGCACCAGCGCGCGGGTGAGGATGCGCTGGCCGTCGCTCTCGGGGAAATGCACGTCCACCGAGCCGATCTTCAGCTCCGGCGAAACGTTGGGGAGCCGGGTCTCCGCGGCCACCCGGGCCCAGTCGGCGACCTCCTTGGGAGGCGCCAGGAAGGCGGAGTTGTCCCTGGGGCGGAACTTCGAGCGCCGCGAGCCCGCGCCGGTCAGCCCGGGGACGCCGGTCGCCTCGTCGACCTTCTTCGCCTCCTTGCAGACCTGCAGGTCGAAGCGCTCGGCGACACTGTTCCCCCCCAGCTCCTCCCACTGCTGGAGCCAGTACTCCATCTGCGGCGTGAACAGCACGCGCTTCGAGTCGCTGGGCACCCAGAGGTGGAACGGCTCCCCCTTGCCGGGGGTGTAGAGGACGAGCTGATGGTCCAGGGGCTTGCCGTCCGGGCCGACGCCCCGGCGGTAGGTCCAGATCTCGAGCTGCTTGAACGCGGTGCCGCAGTCGATCTGCAGCCGGTCGGCGGGCTCGCCGTTGAGGAACAGGAGCTGCGAGCGCACGTCCTGCGGCGAGAGATACTGGTCGGAGGCGAGCCGCTGCCGCCGGGCGATCCCCTTGCGCAGCTCGTTGTCCGGCGTCGCCGGGATCGGGTCACGGTCGAGAAACTCCCGGATCCAGCGCGCCCGCGCCTCCGGATTGAAACCGCGCAGCTCGGTGCGCTGCTCCGGAGTGAGCAGCAGGCCGGGGCCGTCCTGAAGGAAGGCCCGCTCCGGCTCCGGCCATAAAGTGGGATCGTTCTCCTGCAGGCCTTGGGCCCGCAGCGAGACGAGAGGGAGCAGAGTGCAAAGAAGGAGGAAAAACAGGCGGTACAGCAGAATCCGGTATCTCACACGCAGCCTCGATGCATGCCCGGTGCCATGGGATGAAGCCCCCGGTTGGCAGGGCACGCCGGAGAGACTACTATGAGGCGGCCATGCCGAAGACTTTGCGCAACGTCCCCATCCGTAGCTGGGAAGCCGGCGATAACGTCCAGGGTTTCGCGCTCCTCACCAAGAAGGAGCTGCGCCAGGACCGCAACGGTAAGAGCTTCCTGGACCTGGAGTTAGCCGACGCCAGCGGCTCCATCGTCGCCAAGATCTGGTCCGACAGCCCCGCTCTGAACAGCAACTTCGAGACCCACCAGTTCGTCGCCTTCCGCGGCTCGGTCAAGAGCTACCGCGATCAGCTCCAGGCCACGATCGACGAATGCCGCGAGGCCACCGACGGCGACCGTCACTACGGGTTCGACGAATCGAAGCTCATTCCGTCCACTCGCGAGGACATCGACGATCTCTGGAGAAGACTGGAGAGGATCTACGCCGAAGACGTGGAGCGGCCGGTGCTGCGCCGGCTCGCCGCGGAGACCATCGCCCTCCATGGCAAGGCCTTGCGCGAGCACCCGGCGGCCAAGGCGATGCACCACGCCTACCGCGGCGGCCTCCTGGAGCACGTCGTCTCGATGGCCGAGCTGGGAGAGCTCGTCTGCGGCCACTACCGGGAGCTCGACCGCGACCTCGTGCTGCTCGGCGTCCTCTTCCACGACCTCGGCAAGCTGTACGAGCTGGGCGCCATGCCCGCCAACGACTACACCCTGGTCGGACGGCTGATCGGCCACGTGGTGATCGGACGGGACCTCCTGATCGAGCGCTGCGCGGCGATCCCGGGCTTCCCCCAGGATCTGCGCGTGCTGCTCGAGCACATGGTCCTCTCCCATCAGGGGAAGAAGGAGTACGCCTCCCCGGTCGAGCCGATGACCCCCGAGGCCCTGGCCCTCCACTTCATCGACGACCTCGACTCCAAGATCAACCAGCTCCGCAACTCGCGAGAGGCGGCGACTGGCATGCAGTTCCACCGCGGCCTCGGCCGCTACGTCTACCTCCCCCCGCTGCCCACCCCCGAGGAGCTGGCGGCGCGGCAGGAAGCCGCCGGGATCGCGGCGATCGCCGCCGAGCCGCACGCCCTGGAAGCCGCCGAGGCGCAGATGCCCCCCGAGGACGACCCCGCCGCCGAGAGCGAGGGCGCCGCGGGCGAGCCGGCGGAGATCCAGGTGGGATTGTTCCGGGAAGAGTAGGGCCGCCCCAGGCCCTACTCACCCGGCCCGGCCTGTCCCCTCCCGAGAGCACCCAAGTCCCTTTTCGAGGAAAGTTGGTTCGGTTTTCGCAAGCGAACGGAGACGTTGGCAGGCGGAGTTTTCTTGGTATCATGCCGCATCGCGGCGCGAAGATAACGCGGCGCGGCAATCCAACTTCAACCCTCAAGGAGGACACCTCATGTCGGAAGACGCCAAGAAGGCCGGGAGCTGGGAGACCGATCCACGCTGGCAGGGGGTGCGGCGGACCTACAGTGCCGCGGACGTCGACCGGCTGGGTGGCACCGTCCGCGTCGAGCACACCCTGGCCCGCCTGGGAGCCGAGCGGCTCTGGGACCTGATGCGGAAGCGGGACTACGTGCCGGCGCTCGGAGCCCTCACCGGGAACCAGGCCATCCAGCAGGTGCAGGCGGGGCTCGAGGCCATCTACTGCAGCGGCTGGCAGGTGGCGGGGGACGCCAACGAGGCGGGCGAGATGTATCCCGATCAGAGCCTCTACCCCGCGGACAGCGTGCCGAAGGTCGTCAAGCGGATCAACAACGCCCTGACCCGGGCCGACCAGATCCAGCACGCCGAGGGGGCCGAGGGTCCCTACTGGTTCGCCCCCATCGTCGCCGACGCCGAGGCCGGCTTCGGGGGGAACCTCAACGCCTTCGAGCTGATGAAGAGCATGATCGAGGCCGGCGCCGCCGGGGTGCACTTCGAGGACCAGCTCTCCTCGGCCAAGAAGTGCGGCCACATGGGGGGCAAGGTGCTGGTGCCCACCTCCGAGTTCGAGCAGAAGCTGATCGCGGCGCGGCTGGCCGCGGACGTCCTCGGCGTGCCGACGGTCCTGATCGCCCGCACCGACGCCAACAGCGCCAAGCTGATCACCAGCGACGTCGATCCGCGCGACCGCGAGTTCATCGGCGAGGAGCGCACGCCCGAGGGGTTCTTCCGCTTCCGTGGAGGGATCGAGGCGGCGATCGCCCGCGGCCTCGCCTTCGCCCCCTACGCCGACCTGCTCTGGTGCGAGACCTCGAAGCCCGACGTCGAGGAGGCGCGGCAGTTCGCCGAGGCGATCCATGCCGAGTTCCCGGGCAAGCTCCTGGCCTACAACTGCTCGCCGTCGTTCAACTGGAAGCAGAAGCTGGACTCCGCGACGATCGCCAGCTTCCAGCGCCAGCTCGGGGCCATGGGCTACAAGTTCCAGTTCGTGACGCTGGCCGGCTTCCACGCGCTGAACCTCGGCATGTTCGAGCTCGCCCGCGCCTACCGGGAGAGCGGCATGACCGCCTACTCCCGCCTCCAGGAGCGCGAGTTCGAGAACGAGCGCCTGGCGGGCTACCGGGCGGTCAAGCATCAGAGCTTCGTCGGCACCGGCTACTTCGACCAGGTGGCGCAGGCGATCACCAGCGGCGCCGCCTCCACCGCCGCCCTCGCCGGGTCGACCGAGGAGGAGCAGTTCGCGGCCACCAAGGCGAGTTAGAGGGAATTGTCAGATGTCCTGTAGGGGCGGCCCTGTGTGGCCGCCTCGCCCCGGAGGGGTGAAATTTGAATAGCCTGGGGTTTCAACCCCAGGTAGGGAGGCACCCCGAAATCCAAACCCTGTAAGGGTGGCCGATTCCAGACCGATCGGCCACCCCTTCGGGGTTTGGGGTTGGTCGGGCCAGCCCGCCTGGGGTTGAAACCCCAGGCTATTCAAATTCCGCCCCTCCGGGGCGCGGGAGGGGACAAGCCCCTCCCCTACGTAAAGAACGGGAACGGGGCTCAGGAGGAAAACTCATGGCGAACGTTCGTGTGGAGGGGCCGGGATCGCCCGCGACGGAACGGGTGCTCACGCCGGAGGCGCTGGAGTTCGTGGCCGAGCTCCAGCGCCGGGTCGGAACCGGGCGCGCGGACCTGCTTCGGCGGAGGGCCCGGCGCCAGCAGGAATTCGCCAGCGGCGTCCAGCCGGGGTTCCTGGAGCCCACGCGCTCGATCCGCCAGACCGCCTGGGAGGTGGCGCCGACCCCGCCGGACCTCCAGGACCGGCGGGTCGAGATCACCGGCCCGGTCGAGCGCAAGATGATGATCAATGCCCTCAACTCGGGGGCGAGCACCTTCATGGCCGATTTCGAGGACTCCCTCTCCCCGACCTGGGAGAACGCCGTCCAGGGTCAGGCCAACCTGATGGACGCCGTCCGGCGCGAGCTCGACTACACCAGCCCGGAAGGGAAGGAGTACCGTCTCGACGACCGGCTGGCCACCCTGATGGTCCGCCCGCGCGGCTGGCACCTGACCGAGCGCCACGTCCTGGTGGACGACGCTCCGGTCTCCGCCAGCCTGTTCGACTTCGGCCTCTACTTCTTCCATAACGCCGAAGAGCTGCGCCGCCGCGGCACCGGCCCCTACTTCTACTTGCCGAAGCTGGAGAGCCACACCGAGGCGGCGCTCTGGAACCAGGTCTTCAACCTCGCCCAGGACCTGCTCGGGGTTCCGCGCGGCACCCTCCGCGCCACCGTCCTGATCGAGACCATCACCGCCGCCTTCGAGATGGACGAGATCCTCTGGGAGCTGCGCGACCACGCCGCCGGCTTGAACGCCGGCCGCTGGGACTACATCTTCAGCATCATCCGCCTGCTCCCCGCGGCCGCGGGCGTGCTGCCCGACCGCTTCCAGATCACCATGAACGTTCCCTTCATGCGGTCCTACACCGATCTCCTGGTCCACACCTGCCACACCCGCGGGGCCCATGCCATCGGCGGCATGGCGGCGTTCATCCCCAGCCGCCGCGACGAGGAGGTCAACCGCGTCGCCCTCGACCGCGTCCGCGAGGACAAGGAGCGCGAGGTCCACCAGGGGTTCGACGGCACCTGGGTGGCCCACCCCGACCTCGTGCCGGTGGCCCGGGAGGTCTTCGGCCGCGTCCTCGGCGACCGGCCGAACCAGAAGGACGTGCTGCGCGAGGAGGTCGCCGCCACCCCCACCGAGCTGCTCGACTTCCGGATCGAGGAGGGGCGCATCACCGAGGACGGGGTACGCTCGAACATCTCGATCGCCCTCCAGTACCTCGACTCCTGGCTCCAGGGGCAGGGAGCCGTCGCCATCCGTAACCTGATGGAGGACGCCGCCACGGCCGAGATCTCCCGCGCCCAGCTCTGGCAGTGGATCCACCACGACGCCGCGCTGGAAGATGGCCGCAAGGTCACCCCCGATCTCTACCGCGAGCTGCGCGACCCGGAGCTCCAGGCGCTCGGCGGCCCGGACCACGGCAAGCTGCGCCAAGCGGTGGAGATCCTCGACGCCCTCGTGCTCAGCCGCGACTTCGTGCCGTTCCTCACCGTCGAGGCGTACCGGCATCTGGATTGAGGGGTGTATCCCCGCCCCGGGGAAGCGGCCATCGAGGCATAGATGCGCCCTCTGGGGCCGGACTCCCGGATCGGTGCGCCACGCAAGCCAGAGTGAGAAGTCTGTCTCGTCGGGCCATCAGCGGCGAACCTCGTTCGGAATGTCAGTCCGGGTAACTTCTGTTAATAACTCATCGTGACAGAAGGACCAAAGACTCTCCCCATCCAAGCCATTCGTCAGGCAATCACCCAAAACAATGGTAAGGCCCTCGCCGAGGGTTTGGAGAGCCTTTTCGCAGCCTCGCCCGAGCGCTGGCGTGCCGAGATCGCCTTGAAGGCCCGCTGGCCCCACCCGAATGGCGGAGAGGAGCACCTTAAATTCAGAGAGGCCTTGATTCTTGCCTTCAAGCAGTTGGATGAGAGTGGGGCCCCAGCAGAGATCCTGGAACTGCTTTTCGCTTGGCAGGACTTCAATGCCCGATACGTTCTTTTCCGGCGCGCACTGCGGCGTCTCGAATTTGTGGGAGTTCCCATCGAGACTCAAATCTGGCGGCTGTGCGGCTTTTTGGAGCACCAGTTTTTCTACGTCTTGAGCCAGAACTTCGCGGGAAGGGAGAAAGAAGAGATATACGATCCGTTGAGCCTGCTGCATCCGGAAGTAACCCCGCTCCCTGGAGGGGCGCAGGTGAGCCTCCTCGATGTCATCGAAAGCCAGGCGGATTCCCTCGACCTCATCCTGCGCCTGCTCCTCAGGACCTCTCCTCCGATAGGAGCGCCAGAGAGCTTTATCCCGCTCTCCCCGTTTCACGATCCAGAGTTTTCCCAGCTTTTCAACTATGCCGGGTACTGGAAACTCCTGGATTACTTGTGGGAATGCATCCTCTATCGCGGCTGGAGAGCCCGCCTAGCTCCCTCTCGCCTGGTCCTGGAGCCAGAGGACGTCGGGGCATTCATCCGCCGCGAAGCCCTCTTTCAGAGAGAAATCCTCTTCCCGGCCGAGCTCATGGGCCACCTTTCGGGGATTATCAGAGCCACGCCGGAGCGGCCCCATCTCGTTAGTACCGTCAAGCTCCCAGAACCCGGCAAGGTGTGGGATTGCGAGTTGGACACGAGCATTCTCAGACAGCTTCTGAGCAGGCGTCCGAGCAAGCTGCTTGCGGGAGCGTATATTCAAGAAAGGCACTATGGCTCGATCGTTGAGCATCTCAAAATCGGAAACGAAGAAGAGATCAACTGGCCCACGTGGCAGGAAGCTCGCGTATTTCTCGAGATCTTGGGGGAGTTGGTCAGGGACTCCACGCTACGGCAAGGACGGAACCCCGCCTCCGCAGAGGGGTGCCTCGCCGCAGTCATTCTGACAAGTCGCACCTCCTTGGCAAATTCTCTTGCTGAGACGACCGGATGGGAACTCAGCAAGAGCAGTGCGGTGCTCGACACTCTCCTCTTCGATCCCAAGCGCAGAGGGCTGGACATCTACGTGCAGCCGCTCATTCCGATGGGAGGCGATCTCGTCTTCCTGGTCCCCGCCCTGGTCTCCAGCCACAACCCTGTACGGGCTCTGGAGGGTCTCATCAAAGTCTATGCCCCAGAGGGTTTGATGGATCGAGGGAGAGCTTTCGAGGACGCCTTGGCGGAATCCATCCGAGAGATCCTGGGCGTGCCAGTGGCGACACGTATCAAAGCTCTGGACAAGAAGAAGAATTGGGTAGAATTCGATCTCCTTTTTTACTGGCAGGGCGAGCTGTTCCTGCTCGAATCGAAGTGCCTGTATTCCATCAGCGGGCCTTACGATGAATTTCGTGCCTGGCACGCTGTCGAGCAAGGAGTCGCTCAGCTTGAGACGCGGAGGGGCGTGCTTACTGAGGTATGGGACCAGATCGTAGAGAGATACCCCCAAGGCTTTCCGGCCGACTGCCCTCGGACCGTCCACCTCATCGCAGTCTCCAACCTGCTCTGCTTTTCGGGCCTGAGTGTTGGAGAAGTCATCATTGCAGACGACCTTTCTCTCCTGCGCTACTTCCACAGCCGCACTCTTCATCTCCAGAGCTTTACGGAGGGGTCCTCGAGCACCTTGTCGGAAAGAGAGCTCTTCGCTGAAGAGCGTTCGCCCGAATCCTTTTGCCGCTATTTACGCGAGTTGCCACAATTCCGCTTCCTACTTGAGAAGACCACATCGGCAATTTCAAAGCTGCCTGAGATTGCGCCCGGGCTCGTCGAGATCGAGTTCCCGAGGCTACAGCTTCGGACGGCAGCCACGGATCCGTTCGTAAACGCCTCTGGCTAGAGGATGTTTTCCGTCTTACCTGGGTATGAGCCGACTCTGCTACATCCCGGAAGGCGGTGCCCTGGTCGAAGTCACCTTCCGAAGGACCCACAGTCGCTCCGGAAGAAGTGCCACCTAATCCTTGGGAGCACCGAGCACGAGGCCCGCAGTTTGCGAGCTTCTTTTGGCAGGCGGGATTTGGTGCATTCTCGGTGAGCCAATCGCAGGTCGAAGACGTTCGAGCCTACATCCGCAACCAGCGCGAGCATCATCGAGTCAAGTCGTTTCAAGAGGAGCTCCGTGCGTTCCTCAAGGCTTATGAAATCGAATTTGACGAGTGCTACGTGTGGGAGCGGTCACCGTCCGGAAGAAGGCCTCCATCTGCCCGGCCGGCACGGACGTTTTCAGGGGCGGCGTCGAAATCAGCCGGCGGTGCGGCCCGGGCAGCGCCGTATAACGCCGTGAGGCTGACGAGCGCGGCGAGGGCCGCTCGTGGGCACCGGATTCCTGTGATGGTCATCGTGGAGAATTTTATGCCATCAGTCCAACGCGGAGAGCGGGGGCGCGCTGACGCTGTACCGCCACCGCTGGAAGACGAGGAATGCGATCATCAGGACCAGGGCGGTGGCGACGCCGGTCCCCAACGCGATCGCGATCCGGCCACGGACGAGGAGATGGTTCACCAGCAAGGCGACTCCAGCGCCGGCGACCATGCTGTTGATGAACGCGATCATGCTCGCCGCGGTGGTCAGGAAGGCGACCAACGCTCCATACCGGAGCGGCGGCGATTGATGCGACTCCGGCCAGCGTCCACTTTCAGCGGAAAAATAGACGGCGGCTTCGGGTGTGAGTGTGCGGTAGTAGGCGCGGATCCGGGCAATCCCCGTAAGGTACTGCTGATTTTCAATCCCCGTATCGACGAGACGGTAGACCGTGAAGAGACCCAGCAGGAAAAGCGCGGGCAGGACCGCCGCCGCGAAAGAGAGAAACACCTCCTGCGACCGCGATGCGAATCCCATCGCGACCAGAGAGCTCGACAGCGAAAGAACGTAGAGGGATGCCCGCGCCGCGGCCTCGCTCACCGTGGCGCTCGCGGCCGTCTGGAGCACGAAGTGCTCGGTGGTCAACGCCGTCAGGAACGCGGCTTGCCGTTCTTTGTCATCCATGCCGGTCGTCCTTGATGAGGGGTCTTGCGAGTCCCGCCCTGATTCATATGTAGACGAAGCCTTCCGCGTAGCGCACCGCTTGCGCGGAAATCCTGACCCTGTCCTCCAGGTCCTCGCACCATAACTCCCCTCGACGCGGAGAGAGCTGGAGCGCATGGAGCTCTCGTTTTCCGAGACTCCTGGACCAATAGGGAGCCAGCATACAGTGCGTCGAGCCGGTTGCGGCATCCTCGGAGATCCCGATCCTGGGAGCGAAGTATCGCGAAACGAAGTCGGCGTCTTCCCCCTTCGCCGTGACAATCACTCCCAGACAATCCACCGCTTTCAGCAACTCCATATCCGGAGTGATGGCGCGAATCTCCGCTTCCCCCTCATACACCGCCAGATAATTTGGGCCCACGAGAACTTCCACGGGCTCCCTGCCCAGGGCGCTCACCAGATTCTCTGGCCTTGTCGCGCAGGAGACCGCTTCATGGACAGGGAAATCCATGCTGATGCGTGGACCGTTCCTGACCACGTTGAAGATCCCTCCCCTCGTCTTGAAGATCACGGATTCCTTCGACGGAGCGATGGACTCGAACAGGACCGCCGCGGCAGCCACGGTGCCGTGTCCGCAAATATTCAGCTCCACCGTCGAGGTAAACCAGCGAAGCTCATAGCGCTCGCCGTTCTCGACGAAGAAGGCCGTCACGGGGAGGCTGTTCTCTCTGGCGATGAGATGCAGGGTCTCGTCATCGAGCCAGCGATCCAGCGGGCAAACCATGGCGGGATTTCCGGAGAAGATGGACCCCGTGAAAGCGTCGATGTGATAGGCAGGAATTCTCAAACTCACTTATCCGCGGCCTTGAAGATTCCGGACGATGTTCCACATCTCGTCGGCAGACGAGGTAGGGGTGATACCCCCTACATGGGCTCGAGGCTTCGGTTGGCGGTCTGGCGCATTCGCGGTTGGCTCCCCAGGAAGAAATGTAACATGCAGAGCCATAACTGGCCTACCCGTTCAGGCCCCCTTGCCGACTCCGCTGCAATACGTCACGTTCCATGGGGTCGGTCTTCTCCCGCTTCCAGCCCGAGCACCCGAGTCTCGTCGAGCAGGCCGGAAGGATCGGCCGGCGCTCCCTGCTCCCAGAGCTCCTGGAAGCGGGCAAAGGCCTCGCGGGCTCCGGCCAGATCGCCGTGTTTCCGCCGGGCATGACCTACGTACGCCCAGGCGTATCCCTGGATCCGCCAGCGCCAGGGATCATCGCCACCCACCCGCTCGGCCACGTGGAGCGCCAGCTCGGCCAGCTCCAGAGCGGAGTCCTCGCTGTCGTCCGCCGCTGCTTCCAGGCTCTCCTCGCAGAGCCGCTGGCAGAGCTCCCACGTCTGATAAGCCTCAGAGATGTCCACCAGGAACCAACGGTTCTCCTTCTCGAGGCTCTCCAGCCGGGCCCAGAGAGCGTCCGCCGGCTCCGGTGGCCACGAATCCCGCGCGGTAGCCAGAACCACCTCCGCGACCTCGCGAGCGAAGGCCTCGATCCCCATGTAGAACTCCTCGATGAGGATCTCAATGCGGCTGGACCTGGGAGGGGGCGTGCTCCCCATGAGCCCCTGCAACTCGCGAAGGACCGACAGAAGCGCGTAGACCCTGTCTTTGGGAATCTCCAAGGTCTCAGCAGTACGATGGACCGTTCTCTCTGAGGTGCGCCGTCTGCCGTTCTCATATTCGGAAATCACGCTGGCGGTCGTGCCCAAGGCGTCCGCCAGCTCCACTTGAGTCCAGCCGCGCAGAGAGCGCAGGACGTAGAGGCAGACCCCTCGCTCGTTCGGTATCTCATTCCGGCGCAATTCACACCTCCGCGTCGGGGAAGTTCGCGAATTCGGTGTCTTTTACCACACTTTGGCCGCACCATATTCCGGAAAGAGGCGACGGACCGTCCATGGAGGCCGCTCCGGTCTGCCTCTCGTAAGGAGAAGGTCATGTCTAGCTCCATCCTCCGCCGGCCGATCGTCGTCCTCGCTCTGTGCGCCTTCCTGGGAGCTCCCGCCACCTCGCTGGCCGGGCCTCGCTCCGCTGCCCGTTTCTCTGAGGACCGGATGGCCAGCGTGTCGCTGGTATCGAGGCTGTGGAACGCCGTGTTGAGGGCTTGGGAGAAGGAAGAGGACTCGGTCGACCCGTATGGCCGGCGCGCGCCTAAGTCACAGACGGTAACGGACAGCCAGAACTCTACAGATGCAGGTTGCATGATCGACCCCAATGGTCGGTGTCTGACGGGGCACTAGTCGTCTGTAAGCACAGTTTTGAGGGGTGAGTTCCTGGGATCGCCTAACAAAACCGTTTGCCGGCCCAACGGGCCGGGAGAATCTAGCCCAGGGCTGAGGCCGAAGGCCGATGCCCTGGGTCAACGGGCACCACCTCCGGGCGGCCTGAAAGGCCGCGAGAGCTCCCGCTTGACGGCTCCGCAGACAGGGCAACCAGCGCGAGCATCATCGAGCCAAGTCGTTTCAAGAGGAGCTCCGTGCGTTCCTCAAGGCTTATGAAATCGAATTTGACGAGCGCTACGTGTGGGACTGAAGCCTCTCGCGGCCTTTCAGGCCGCCGGGAGGTGGCGCCCGTGAACCCAGGGCATCGGCCTTCGGCCTCAGCCCTGGGCTATGCTCTCCCGGCCCGTTGGGCCGGTTTTGTTAGGCGCTTTTAACCTGTCAATCCTGCTATCACAGGCAAACAGAACCAAGAGCCCGCGTAAGGTACCCTTCATCGGAGGCGGTTCAGGTTTCTGCTAGAGGTCATCCTGAATATCCTCGAACCGAAGGCCAGGGTCGTATTGAGCGCGAAGGAAGTAGGCCACAAGTTTGCGAGCAAATTCCACAGTCACGACTTCGCCTTCCACCGCATCCAGGAAGAGTCTAAGGGCTGCCAGAGCGCCTTTATGTACTCCCTGAGCTCGGAATACTGGCGTCATCTGGCGAGCCAGCGTGCGGACTTCTGAGGTTCTTTGCTGCTCTAGATAAAGAACCGCCAGCTCCAAAGAAACCAAGGCCATGTCATAGGCGATGCCACGAGAAGTGAACTCCTCCCTCACACGGGACAAGCCCTCAATTGCCTGCTCTGTCCTGCCGAGTCCTGTCGATACCCGCGCCTCCAACCAATGTAATCTGACGAAGTCGAGATCTTTCCCTAATTGGTTTACCAGCTTCCATAGTTGAGGCATTAATGCCTCGGTATCGTCATAGCGGCCTAAAAAATAAAGATTAGCAGCGAGGTTGAACTTCAAGGCAAAGAGAAGACGAGACTCACCATCCGCTTCGACAAGTGGCGTTGCCTGGCGGAGGATGGCAATGGCTTTTTCATAGTCTCCGACACCAAGCAGAGCGTTCGCTTTGTTGACCAGGAGATGCTTCGTCAAAACACCCCGGTCAACCGCTAGCGCTCGATCAAGAAGATCTAACGCTTCCGCAAACCGCGTTTGATCCCGGCGTAGGGAGGCTTCCAAATCCAGCACCCGCGCCTCATCGAGCAAACCAGAATCCCCATGCGAGCCGGCGCTCCACAACCTCTGAGATCTTCCGAACGCCTCCTCTGCTCTCGGCAGATCCCCCTTCACCCGCCGCGCGTTGCCTACATGCGCCCAGGCGTACCCTTGCACCCGCGAACGCCAGGCTTCCTTCCCAGGGGTCAGCTCGGCCACGCGGAGAGCGAGATCGGCCAACTCCAGGGCCCGGTCCGCGCTGTCTCCTGCCGCCTTGATGCTCTCGTCGCAGAGAAGCTCACAGAGCGCCCAGGTCCGGAGCTCCGCGCTCTTCTCAACGAGAGCCCGCCGCTGGGTCGCGGGGAGGCGCTTGAGCCGCGCCCAGAGCGCCCGGGCCTGCTGCCGGGCTTCCAGGGCGCACGCCTCGGCGGTCAGCATTCCCAGCAGTGAGCGGGTGAAGCCGGCCATCATCCGGCCGGACTCGGCGGCGACCGCCTCGATCCGCTGGCTCTGGGCGCTCGGCGGGCCGGCCTCCCCGGAGCCCGGACGGGTCTTCTGGAGGAAGTCGAGCGCCGAGTCCACCGCCTTGGACCTGAGCCCCATGACCGCCACCATGGACTCCAGCCGCTCGCGGGAAAGCGTCTTGCGGCCCCGCTCGTAGTCCGAGATCAGGTTGGCCGGGATGCCGGTGGCCTCGGCCAGCTTCTTCTGGGTCCATCCCTGCCGGGTGCGCAGGAAATCGAGCGCAAGGCTCAGCGGTGGGGGAATCGTCGGCTCCATGGATCCTCCGGAGGTGTCGCCTTCTAACGATAAGTGTGCTCGATGTGGTCCCCGCGTGACAACTCCCCATGCCGGGATACGGGTCCGGATTCCCGGTTCACGAACTTTTTCCACACCCGGTACGCGATATCACCGGGTTGCGATTCCGCAGAACCCCGCTCGGCTTTCCGCCCCCCGAGCGCCCCGAGTAAGTTCCCGGCCTGGAGGGACTTCTATGACGCGAGAGGAAGAGCAGGCGCAGGCGGCGGTCCGGGAGGCGATGGAGGACCTGAAGAAGGTCCGGTCCCGGCTGCGGAACATCGCGGCGGCCCTGCCGGCATCGCCACAGGAAGCGTTGATGGATGCGGGAGACGAGGACCCGGACGTGGCGACCGAGGTCCGCTCGATCATCGAGTGCGTGCTGGCGGATCAGATCGAACCCGCGGTGAGGGATCTCGGCGCGGCGGCCGAGTACCGGGTGAAGGAGCGGAAGGCGGGGTAGGGCGTCAGTCTGCCCTTCGAGGGCTTTTATCTCCCCTGCGTCCGCACCGGCGGCGCGCGATCGAGGCTTGCCTTCCCCGTTTTCCGTGAATACAATGTAATCACTCAGGAGGAGCTATGAAAGCACGCCTCGTACGTATCGGCAACTCGCAGGGGATCCGCATCCCGAAACCGCTCCTCGAGCAGACAGGGCTTCGGGATGAGGTCGAAATCGAGGTGGAAGGCAATCGCCTCGTCATCTGTGCCCTCAGCCATCCGCGGGCGGGCTGGGATGAGGCGTTCGAAGCCATGGCACGCCAGGGCGACGACGTGCTCCTGGACGGTGGCGAGCTCCTGCCGACCCAGTGGGACGAAAAGGAGTGGGAGTGGCGGTAGAGAGATCGGACGTCTACCTCGTCAATCTCGACCCCACGATCGGAAGCGAAATCAAGAAGACCCGCCCTTGCGTGGTGATCTCGCCGGACGAGATGAACCGGCATCTTCGCACCGTCATCGTTGCCCCACTGACCAGCCAAGGCCGCCTCTATCCCACGCGCGTCCGTTGTCTTTTCGACGGCAAGGAGGGATTGGTCGTCCTCGATCAGATCCGCACCGTGGACATCACGCGGCTCGTGAGAAAAGTGGGCCAGATAGAACCGGCAACCATGACGGCCGTTTTGATGGCCTTGGAGCGGATCTTCGCGGAGTAGAAAGCACGAGGGTAGGCCAACCAGCAGCCCTGCCCGCGGTGCGGGATCTCGGCGCGGCGGCCGAGTACCGGGTGAAGGGGGGAAGAAGGGGTAGGAGGCGGAGGGGAACATTCGCCGATCTCACTGTGCCGGTGCGCTAGCCTGGTGCGCTAGTCTATAGGCGAGGTGAAGAAGAGATGACTCGAGACGAATTGCTGGCAAGAATCTCGATCGACACGAATATCTGCTTCGGGAAGCCTTGCATCCGGGGGCATAGGATCTGGGTTTCCCTGATCCTCGACTTTCTGGCATCCGGCGCGACGCCGCGGGAGATCCTGGAAGACTATCCCCAGCTCGAAGAAGCGGACGTGCTCGCCTGTATCGCCTATGGAGCGGAGATGTCCCGAGAGCGGTACGTGGAGATCCCCCTCGGTAAGGCCTCTTGAAGCTCAAGCTTGACGAGAATCTGGGACGCCGTGGGGCCGCTTTGCTACAGGCGGCCGGGCACGACGTGGCCACGGTGGTCGAGCAGGGCCTGACCTCGGCTCCAGATGACCATCTGATCACGGTCTGTCGCCAGGAAGACCGCTGTCTGGTGACGCTCGACCTGGATTTCTCCAATCCGCTACGTTTCAACCCCAGAGAGTTCTCGGGGATCGCCGTCCTGAGGCTCCCGGCACAGACGAAGCCGGACGACCTCGTGAACGCCCTCCGCACCCTTGCGGGGGGACTCGCGAGAGGTGACATCTCCGGCAGGCTCTGGATTGTTCAGGTGGGCGTGATCCGGGAGTACCAGCCGGACAACTAGGCCTTCCCTCCCCCGGTTTCCCGGGGGAGGGAAAGCGCGCTTTTTATCTCCCCTGCGTCCGCACCGGCGGCGCGGGGCGCTTCGGGAACTTCTTCGGGCTCTCCTGGAGCTTCTTCATCACCTCGGCGACGCCCCGCTCGAGCTGCGGGTCACGGCCGTCGAGGATGGATTGGAGGTCGTTCTCGACCACGATGTCGGGATCGACGCCGTGCCCTTCGATGATCCACTCGCCGGCCATGGAGACGGCGCCGGCCTCGGGGACGAAGACCTGGCCGCCGTCGATCATCGGGCCGTGATCGTTGATGCCCACCACGCCGCCCCAGGTGCGGGTGCCGATCAGGGGGCCGAGGCCGAGCTCACGGAACATGTAGGGGAAGATGTCGCCGTCCGAGCCGGACCCCTCGTTGAGCAGGCAGGCCATGGGGCCGTAGAAGACCACCTGCGGGTAGGGCTGCGGGTCGGCGTTGGTGCGCCCGTAGTCCACGCTCAGCGGCTTGCGGGCCAGCCGCTCGAGGAGCATCGGCGAGATGAAGCCACCGCCGTTGTTGCGGACGTCGACCACCAGCCCCTCCTTGCGGATCTGGCCGAAGTACCACTTCACGAACTCCCGCATCCCGTCCTCTCCCATGTCGGGGAGGTGAATGTAGCCGAGCCGGCCGCCGCTGAGCTTCGCCACCCGCTCGCGGTTCCGGCTCACCCAATCCATGTAGATCAGGTGCTCCTCGGTGTCGATCGGCTGGAAGGTGATCTCCCGGGAGCCGTCGAGGGTGGGCCGGGAGTTCACCGTGAAGCGCACGGGGCGGTCCGCCTTGTGGCGCAGCAGGCGGTAGGGGTTGTCGTCGGCGGCGAGCTCCTCGCCGTCGATCGCCAGCACGTAGTCGCCGGGGTGGACGTCCACCCCGATCTCGGTCAGCGGCGAACGGTAGAGGTCCTCCTCGTTCTGGCCGACGAAGATCTTGGAGATCCGGTAGCGGCCGGCCGCGCGGTCGAGCTCGAACCGGGCGCCGGGGAGGGCCACCCGGGGCCGCGGGGGCAGCTTGTAGTCGCCACCCGCGATGTAGGCGTGGGAGTTGTTGAGCTCGGCGATCATCTCGCCGATCACGTAGTTCACGTCCGAGCGGTGGCCGGCGTAGGCGAGCAGCGGCTCATACTGCCGGCGCAGGGCCTCCCAGTCGTAGCCGTTCATGTTCTCGGTGTAGAAGTAGTCGCGGTACCGGCGCCACGCCTCGCGGAAGACCTCCGCCCACTCCTCGGCCGGCACCCGGTCCACCACCATGCCGCCGGTGTCGATCGTCTTCTTCGAGTCCTTGCCGCCGGGGGTGGCGTCGTAGACGTTGAACTGGCCGTCCTGGACCGCCAGCACCTTGCCGCCGTCCTGGGACAGGGCGTAGCCGGCGATCCCCTCGGCGAGCGTGGCGGCCTTGCGGTCCTTGAAAGTGAAGATCTGCAGCGCCGGCTGCGACGGCGGCTCGCCGAATCCGTTCGCGGGCTGCTTGACGTAGAGCAGCTTTCCCTCGGCGGCGCTCAGAGAGCCGTAGTTGTCGGACGGCACGGGCACCCGGGCCACCCGCGAGGCGAGGCCGTCGAAGTCGATCCGGGTGAAGGCGGGCGCCTTCTTTTTCTCATCCTTGTCATCCTTGCCCGGCTTCTTGTCCTCATCCTTCTTCTCCTCGCCGACCGTCACCTTGTCCTCCTCGGGAGGGAAGGGGTTGGCCACGTCCTTGCGCAGGCCGAGGGCGAAGACGCCGATGTTGCGGTCGGCGGCGAAGTTGAGATCGAAGGCGTCGAACCGCGGCAGGTAGGAGCGGGCGGACAGGTAGTAGAGGTAGTCCCCCTTGGGGTCCCAGGCGGGGCTGGAAGCGTGGAACTGCGGGTCGGTGATCCGCCGGAGCTGGCCGTCCTCCACGCTCCAGATCCAGACCGAACGGAAACCGCCCGGGTTGGCCATGCTGAAGGCGAGATGGCCGCCGCAGGGGGACCAGGCATAGTCGCGGATCTCGCCGCGAACGTCGCGGGCCACCTCGGCGAGCTTCCTGCCGGCCACGGTGACCACCCAGAGCCGGCCGTCCTTGTCGGAGAAGGCGAGCCGCTTGCCGTCCGGCGCCCACTCGGGGGTGAAGCGCAGGGCCTTGCCGCCGGTGGTGAGCTGCTCGGGCTGGCCGGCCCCCAGGGCGTCCGCGAGGTAGACCTCCTCCTCGCCGCTGCGGTCCGAGATGAAGGCGATCCGCCGGCCGTCGGGGGACCAGCGGGCCCACTTGTCATGCGCTCCCGAGGAGCGGGTCAGGTTCCGGGTCACCCCCTTCTCGATCGGCGTGTTGAAGACGTCGCCGCGGGCCACGAACACCGCGCGCTCACCCTTCGGGGAGAGGGCGGCGTCCTCGATCTGGTCGTTGGCCCCGATCTGGGACGGCCGGGTGTCGAGGCCGTCGCCAGGGACGTCGATCGCCAGGTGCCGCGACTGCCCGGTGCGGGTGTCGAAGACGTTCAGCTCGCCGTTCATCTCGTAGGCGATCTGGCCGTCCGCGTCGGCGCTGGGCCAGCGGACGTCCCACTGCGTGCTGCTGGTGAGCTGGACGGTGGCCCCGTTCGCCGGGTCGTAGGAGTAGAGATTGAGGGTGCCGGTGCGGTCCGAGTCGAAGTAGATCTTGTCGCCGATCCACATCGGATCGCGCTCGGTGCGCGGGGTGTCGGTGATCTTCTTCGTCGCGCGGGTGGCGAGATCGAGGATCCAGAGGTCCTGGGCCCAACCCCCCTGGTAGCGCTTCCAGGTGCGGAAGTCGCGGGCGAACGGGGTGTAGACGACCTTCTTGCCGTCCGGCGAAAGATCGGCGCCGCCGCTCAGGGGCATCGGGAGCGGCTCGCCGAGCCCGCCGGTCACCGGCACGGTGTAGATCCGGCTGTCGCTGTGATGCCAGCCGTCGCGCAGCGAGCGGAAGACGACGGACTTGCCGTCCGGCGTCCAGCCGAAGACCTGGTTGTCGTACCCCCACCGCGGAGGGAACGGTCCACGGGCGGGATAGAAGGTGAGCTGCTTGGGAACCCCGCCGGCCGCCGGAATGACGTAGACCTGCTCGTCGCCGTCGTACTGGCCGGTGAAGGCGATCCACTTGCCGTCCGGCGAGAACCGGGCCGACATCTCGAGGCCGGGATGGGCGGTGATGCGGGTGGCCGTCCCCCCGGTCGACGGGGCGGTCCACAGGTCGCCGGCGTAGGTGAAGACCACCTTGTCCTTGTGGATGTCCGGGAACCGGAGCAGCTTCGTCTGGGCGGAAGCCGCGCCGGTGGCGAGGCCGGCGGCCGCGGCGAGGCAGAAAACGAATCGGGTGACGCGATGCATGGGATCTCCCCTTGAGCGGTTCAAGCGTTCAAAATGACAGCGCTCTGGGGAGTACGAACGGGAAAGGGTGGAGTTGCAGGGTTTGGCTACAAATGTCGTCACCGCCCCGCGAACCCCACCCCCGCCGCGGGTCAGCGGGCGTTGCTCAGCATGACCGGAGTCTCGCGGTAGAGCTGCGGGTAGACACTCTTCAGGGCGCCGATCTTGGGAAGATCGTTCCGCACGATGTAGGGGTGGTTGGGGTTGTGGATCAGGAAATCCTGATGGTAACCCTCCGCCGGATAGAAAGCCTTGAGGGGCTCGATTTTCGTGACGATCGGGCTCCTGAAGACGTTCGCCTTGCCGAGTTGCTCCACGTAGGCCCTGGCGATGCGCTCCTGGGCCGGGGAATTGAAGAAGATCTCCGAGCGGTAGCTGGGGCCGGAGTCCGGACCCTGGCGGTCGAGCTCCGTGGGGTCGTGGGCGACCGAGAAGTAGAGCCGCAGGAGCTGCCCGTACGAGATCCGCTTGGGATCGAAGGTGATCTCCACCGACTCGGCGTGGCCCGTCTTCTCGGTGCCCACCATCTCGTAGTGCGCGGTCTCCCTGGTGCCTCCCGAATAGCCGGCGACGACCTTCGTCACCCCTTGCACGTGCTCGAACATCCCCTGCAAACCCCAGAAGCAGCCCCCGGCGAGCACCGCGGTCTGGAGCCCGGCCGCCTCGGCGGCGGGCGTGTCGAGCGTCGGAGCGGGGATCGCCTTGTTGACGGCGTCAGCCCCTGCCCCGCAGGCCCATCCGAACGCCGCGAGCGCCAAGGCCGCGGCGGTGGTCTTGATCTTGGTATTCATTGCAAGTCCTCTCTGAAGAGCGCGGGCCGGCACGCGAGTGCGCCGGCACACACTCTCAATACGCTCCCCATGAGAGCCGCGGATTCGAGAGAGGGGCTTTAGCCAAGAAGGCGCAGCGACTCTTCCCACAGGCGGCCGGCGTTGCCGAGATCGAGGGCGTAGGGCGCGACGCCGCTCATGTCCGCGGTGCGGCGAGCGACGGGGACGGCTTCGTTGCAATCCACGAAATAGCGGCCGCCGATACCCTCGAGCAGCGGCGAGGCGGCCAGCAGGACCGAGGTGGCGGCGCCCTGCTCGGGCGTCTTCCGGCGCTCCGGCGGGGTCTTGATTCCGCCGGTATGACGTTGCAAATTGGTCGCGATGGCCCCGGGCATCAGGGCGTTGGCGGTGATGCCGTCACCGGCCCAGCGCGCGGTGGCCTCGACCGCGAAGAGCACGTTCGCGGTCTTGGACTGCCCATACGCCCCGATCGGATCGTAGGTCCGGAAGGCGAAATGGATGTCGTCGAACACCACCGGCGACATCTGATGCGCGCTGGAGCTGACCGACACGATCCGCGCGGAGCCGCCGGCGGCGAGTGCGCCGTGCAGGCCGATAGCCAGGGCGAAGTGGCCGAGATGATTGATCGCGAACTGCATCTCCCACCCCTCCGGCGTGTGCTGCTCGGGCAGCGCCATGACCCCGGCGTTGTTGACCAACACGTGCAGCGGCCCGTCCCACCCGGCGACGAACGCGGCGATCGAGGCCCGATCGGCGAGGTCGAGCCCGGCGACGTGGAGATTCCGGTTTCCGGTGCTAGCCGTGATGCCGGCGGCGACCCGCGCTCCGGCCTCGGTATCCCGCACCGCCAGTGTGACCTCGGCCCCGGTGCCGGCCAGCGCCCGCGCCGTCTCCACGCCGATACCCGATGCCGCCCCGGTGACGATCACCCGCTTGCCGGAAAGATCGATCCCCGCCACCACCTCGGCGGCGGTGGAGTGCGGCCCGAAGGGTGTCGTGATGCGTGTCATGGTCTGCTCCTGTGCCAGATCAGTAAGGAGCTACGAGAGCGCCCAGAACGCGCCGGCCAGTCCGTGCCGCTCGAAGATCGCGGCCGCCTCTGCGGCGCTCGCCCGCTCCCAGAGAAGATCGAGACGCGTAGCGTACCATTCCGCCCCGAGCTCATATACGGTCTGTGGCGCGACGACCGCGCCCGGCCTCAGGCCCTTGGCACTGAGCCATTCTGCCAGCTCGCCCTCCGACCGGAAGGCGGTGATGTTCGCTCACGTGTAGCCGATAACGTTCTCCTGCCAGAGCCCGTTCAGGGTGTGCCGGCGCCACTCCCGGCTTGCGTTCGCTTTTCAGGCAGCCAGCGGCTGAGGAGCTGAGCCAGACCCTCGACAACGAAGACTACAGCCCCGAGCATGAGGAGGAGCAGAATGAAGTGGTACAAGAAGCCTGGATGCTGAAGTGACCTGGCATGCTGCAAATACGCCGCCGGGCTCGTGTCAATCTGATTGAGATTGCGCAGGGCAACACCAGAGTAGAACCAGGCCAGTGGAATAGAAAGGAGAATCACCGCGAGAAAGCGGGAGAGCGAGGATGCCTTCATGAAATAGCTCCGTGAGGCGAGAAGGGCCCAGTTGATACGTTAGCCAGCTCACGCCCCGGCTTCTGTCGGCAGCTTGGCGGCAAGCCAGCCGCTGATCCCCGCCGACATGACCCGTACGTCTCCATACCCCATCTTCTCGGCTCGGCGAGCGGCATTGGGCGCTTTTCTGCACAGGGGATTCGAGCAGTAGAACACCAGGCTGGCTTCCTTGTCCGGCGGCAGATCACCGGCGGTGTAACCGGCAGGATCGAGATTCAAGGCGCCGGGAACCCGCGCCTTGATCCAGCTTTGAGGGGAATTGACGTCGAGGACCGTCACCGGCTGCTTCCGCATCATTTCATGCAGTCCGCCGGGCGAAATGGTCTTGAGCCCCATGAGTAACGCAAACATGTTCTTGCTCCTGTCGGTTGAGGTCAGAGGCCCCTGCACGTCTTGCGCGGGCCCCCGGGACGCAGCATCAGCGCCGGCCAGGAGGTGATGCCGATGACCGGAATGAGCGTCTTGACGAGGCTCGGGTCGCGAAGAGCCACGATCAAACCCGCCAGCAGGAACGAGCCCCCGATGGACAACGCAATCAAGGACGGGCGTGCCGGTTTTCCTCTCAGCCGGGAGCCCAGCACGTCGGCACCCACGACCGCGAGCGCCAGGACCAGCGGTCCGGCCAGCACCAGCCATCCGGATCCGGCGGCCAGCACCGCGACGAACGTCGCCGCGACGATTCCAACTCCCACCAGCAGGCTGGGACCAAGGTCGAGCCAATACTTTCGTGCCATGTCACTCTCTCCTCACTCCAGGCAAGCCGGACCGCCCAGGTAGAGTAGAGATACGGCGGGGGGCCTGGATTGTTTCCCGGGTTCGCCCGCGGGTGCCGGTTTCCGGTCATAAGGAACGTATCCCTCCCACTCCAAAGGGGTGTAGGCATCGGCAAGGGTGAGGGTCAGAAGCTGATGGAAAATGCTCTCGGCGTTGTCGCTGTTGCTCATCAGGAGCACCCCCATGCCCCTTTCTGGAAAAATGATCGAGTAGTGCTGGAAGCCGTCGCCATGCCCTTCCTTGAACGCACCCCAGCCGTAGGGTGTCCGCAGAAGACCCCAGCCCAGTCCGTAGCTGAGCGCGATGGCCTCGTTCGCGCCGGTTTCTTCCGTGGCGCCCGGACCAAATTGGGTCCTGAAGCGGATCCGGACCTGCGGCCGGAAAATCTCGCGCCATGACGCCTCGCGGAGACCCTCGCGGCGAAGCACTGCCGCCATGAACCGCGCATAGTCCTCGGTCGTGGTCTCCAGCGTGCTCGGCGCCCGCGCGGCGTTGTCCTTGTCCTTGGGATATGCGGTCCCGTCCGCGCGGTGGCCGACCGCGTAATCCCTTTCGAAACGCGGCTGCCAGGTGTAGCTGGAGGTCTTCATTCCGTACGGCCCGAAGATCTGCTCCCGCATCAGTTGCTCGAGCGGCTTGCCCGTGAGCTTCTCGAGGACGATTTGAAGCAGGGTCATCCCTTCGCCCGAATAGCTGTAGCGCTCCCCCGGTTCGAAATGGATGCGCAGCTTTTGATCCGGCTCGAACCAGCGCCAGTTGGGCAGGCCGGTGGTGTGACTGAGGCTCATGCGGGCGGTGATTCGCGAGAGCCGCGGGTCATCGCGCAGATCGCCGAGATTCTCGTGCCAGGACTTGCCCCGGTTTTTCCAGAGCGGCTCGTCCAGGTACTCCTGGAGCGGCTTGTCGAGACCGATCACGCCCTGCTCGACCAGCTTCATGACCAGAACGGAGAAAACCGCCTTGCTGAGCGAGGCTCCGTAGATCTCGGTGTCGAGTTGGAGCGGCTGGCCGGCCGGGAGGCTGGCGGAGCCAAAGGCTCGGGAGTAGACCTTCTCGGCATCGTTGAAAACGGTGACCGTCAAGCCTTGCACCTGGGCCGCGCGCGTGAGCGCCTCGATCCTCTCCGTGAGAATGTCTGGAGCGATCCTCGTGCCGTCCAAACGGACAATCTCCGGGTGCGCCGGCCGTGGCCCGACGGTCGCGCAACCCGTGAGACCCAGCAAAAGCACGGCGAGCAATGCGCGACGTATCCAACCGGTCCCGGTATTCTGCCCCGGGAGATCGCCGCCCAGGGTCAGGCTCCCGCGGATGTGCTCTGTCCGATCCATAAGCGGTTTCCATCCGGATCGCTGATTCGAAACTCCGTGAGGCCGTAGAGGTGACGTCCAGTTCCGGCACGGCCAGCCCGTTCTTCCGGACCTGCTCGTGATACCCGGTAACATCCTCGGGGTACAAATAGAGAATCGAATCGCGAGGCCTGCCTGGATTCGCATTGATCGATTGATCCACCATCAGGCGGCACTCGTCGAAGCGGAGCATGGCCCAGCCCCAATCGTCGTTTCTGCTCTCGACCTCGAAACCCAGCATCTTGCAGTAAAAGTCGACGCTGGCCGGCATGCTCCTGACCGGCAGCATCGGTATCAATCTGTTCATCTTCATGGATTCCGTGTTCCTCTGCTGACGCGTTGAGAGATTCCCGGCGGCGCCCGCCTGGGTTGGCGTCCGGACTGCCAGTATCCTAGTCCAGGATCACCCTTCCCGGATACCGATAAAAAACGGTCTGGATCAGCGCATGACAGTTGTCGTAAGCTTATCCAGACCGTGGAGCGAACCCATGGAAGCAGGAAAATTGCGAGTGTGCGTCGTCGGTGCCGGGGCGTCCGGTCTCACCGCGCTCAAGGAGGTCCTGGAGGAGGGGCACAGCGCGGTCTGCCTCGAGCGCGAGAACGTTCCGGGAGGGGTGTTCACGACGGGCGTGGCCTACGACCCGATGCAGCTCACGGTCTCGCAATACTTCATGGCCTATTCGTCCTTTCCTCCGCCGCTGGAGGAGGAGCGCCGCCATTGGCGGCGCCAGGAGTACGCCGACTACCTCGGGCGTTTCCGTCAGCGATTCGGCCTCGACCCGCACATCCGTCTCAACTGCGCAGTCGAGACGGTGAGCCGCGAGGCCGACGGTTCGTTCGCCGTCGAATTCACGCAGGCGGGGAAGACGGTCCGCGATCGCTTCGACGCCGTCGCGATCTGCCGCGGCGCGTTCCGCGCCGAAGCGCCGCGGATGCCGGACCTCCCCGGCGCCGGGACGTTCCAGGGAGAGATCACGCACACCGCGAAGTACAAGGGCGCGGAACCCTTCCGCGGCAAGCGGGTCGTGTGCATCGGCATGGGCGAGACGTCCGCGGACGTCACCAACCAGATCTCCGAGGTGGCCTCGGCCTGCCATCTGGCGCTGCGGACCTACCCGCTCCTCATCTCACGCCACCCCTATGGCGGGCGCGATACGAACGATGGCTACACGACCCGCCTGCTGGGATGGGCTCCGCGTCAGTCCATGCAGGAATATTACGGCAAGCGCGTCCAGGCGGACCTGGAGTCGGGCGATGCCCACAGGCACCTGATCAGCGACTGGTTCATCAAGGCGGGCTTCACCGGCAAGTCCCTCCAGAAGAATGACGACTTCATCGCCAACCTGCTGAAGGGGAAGATCCGTCACGTTCCCCACGGCGTCGCCCGGCTCGAGGGGAAAACGGTTCATTTCACGAACGGCGAGCACGTCGAGGCGGACGTGGTCATGTGCTGCACCGGCTACGAGGAGAGCTCGATTCCGGCGGAGTGGCTCGGCGGGTTCGAGGTTAAGGACGTGCGCCGGCTGTTCAAGCACGCGTTCCACCCGGAGATGGGGCCTCGCCTGGCCCTGATCGGCTGGACCCGTCCGTTCAACGGTGGCGTGCCGGCCTGCTCCGAGATGATCTCGCGGTACTTCGCCCTGCTGTGCAGCGGCAAGCGCGAGCTCCCCGCCCGTCCGGACCTGGAGAAGCGGATCGAGGAGGACCTCGCGCACGAGGAGGCCGCCTTCTCGCAGGTCCGGCACATCCGTACGCTCGTCGACTTCACCAGCTTCCTCGACAGCGTCGCCGAGCTGGTCGACTGCGCGCCGAGACTGACGGACTACCTGGACGATCCCCCGCTCCTCTACAAGCTGATCTGCGGCAGCGCCATCGCGGCCACCTACCGCCTCCGAGGCCCCGGCGCCGATCGGGAGATGGCGCGCGAGGTGATCCTCCGGCTGCCGGTGGTCCGTGACGCCGTCGACCTCGCGCTGGTCCCCCTCGCGCTCGCGGGCCACGTCGAGGAATCGGCGATCCCCAAGATCCACGAGATCGTCGAGCAGCAGTTCGCATCGGACACGCGGCTCACTTGATGCATCACAAACGAGCGCTCGCGCGTCTCCGCGAGCCGCTCCCGCATCACAAAAGAGGGC
>Ga0268266_10001036_pt1 | contig 34951 bp, 29 predicted proteins | sample KBSS13metaG_FD_190356 | JGI IMG/M metagenome (GOLD analysis project Ga0268266, IMG submission 190356) | Switchgrass rhizosphere microbial communities from Kellogg Biological Station, Michigan, USA - KBS S1-3 metaG (SPAdes) (version 2) | ecosystem: Host-associated > Plants > Roots > Rhizosphere...
TACAGGAAAAGGAATGCTCTTTTTTTATTATTAAAGAAGGACCGCGAATGATTGTTAAAGGGGTTGAATTGAGAAATCAATCCTTTGGTGATCAGGCTATGATAAAAAAACAATGCTTTGGTAAATTATTAAAAAATTCTTATTATGATTCGCAATTGTATGATGAAGCAATTTTTCTGTTAACAAATTATTACTTTAATCAAGGATTTCTTTCTTTGGTGGTGGTTGATCAGGAATTTGTTGCTACAGGTTTGGAAAATGAATGTACCCTTGTTATAACTATTGATGAAGGGGAACAAAAACATATTACCCGTGTTGTAGTAGAAGGATATGAGGATTTAAAGGGTCAAGGTCCTTTTAAGCATTATGAATCGGCTGAATGTGCGATACCCTTTACCTACAAAGTTATTGATGAACAACGTATGTGGTTGACGACTTATTTCCAATCATTAGGTTTTTTATATCCTAAGTTTAAATCCATTATAGAAACTCAAGGAACAAATGTTACGATTAAATGGGTTGTTGATAATGGTGAAAAAGTGCGTTTTGGTAAAACTATAGTGGTCGGTTCTTCTCCGTTTCCTTTTTCATACGTGAAAAGTTTATTGCATTATAAGGAGGGAGATTTATGGGATCAAGCAAAAATAAAACAAACATTTAAAGCTTTAAAAGAATTAGAAGTTTTTGAGAAAATTAACTTTTTACCTGATCATACAGATCTTCAGGAGCATAAAGCAGTCCTTCTTAAATTACATTTGGATGATAGATATGAGGTGCGAACACGAGCTGGTCTAGAGCTGCAACATGTGCGAAAGTATCAAACGTTTTCGGGATTAACGTATAAGCTGGGTGGAACTGCGCTTATTAAAAACCCCAGTAATTGCGCAGATCAAATTAGATTTGATTGTGATTTTACGCGTTCTCATCGTGAAATTATTGGTCGTTATCGTCGACCGTGGTTTACGAGCAAGCCTTTTTTTACCGTATTACAAGCGTATAGCATAGTGTATGATCAGCCAGCATTTATAGGAAGTTTTAATGATTTATACACCCTTACACAGAATGGATTTTTTGTAGGTGTTCAAAAAAAAACAGAACGTTGTGATTTTGCTCTTAATAATGGATTTGAGTGGATGAAAATGCGTATTAAGGATAATCCTGCATCTCTTGCATATGCGATTGATTTTAAACCACAGTTGATTGATAAGTTAGTGCCATTCTTTTTTATTGAACCAACTTTTATGTTTGAATGGCTTGATGATTTGCTGAATCCAACACGGGGAGGAGTTGCCCTTTTTTCATTAAAAGGTATGGTGCCCCTTAAAAATAAATATAAGGATTCTTTTTTTGTTAAGATATTGTGTGAGCAATCTTTTTTTATTCCGTTAAAGATAATGGTTGCAGCGGTACGGTTGAGATGTGGTCATATTTTTTATCGTGAATTTTCTGGAATTATGCCTTCTGAGCGTTTTTATTTGGGTGGATCGCATTCACTGCGTGGATATGATGCGGATTTGGCGCCGCCGTTGGGGATATTTGTTGATGATAAACACAAAGAACATATTGTTCCACGGGGAGGCAAATCTATGGTGAATGTTAACATGGAGTTACGTATTTCTCTGTTAAAAAAATTAGGAATGGTGTTGTTTCAGGATTTAGGAGCATTGAGTGGTACGTTATTTGCTGATTTTAAAAAACAAGATCTTTTAGCCTCAACCGGATTTGGGTTACGCATTTTTACTCCGTTGGGGCCATTGCGTTTTGATATTGGATGGAAGTGGCGAAAGCAGATACCATCTGAGCGGTCTTTTGCGTGGTTTTTAACCTTTGGGCAGGCGTTTTAATGTTTAGGGACAGATTGATTTATTTGTGATAAAATGTAATTAAAGCGTTAATTGCTTAATATATATGAGAAGGGATGATTATGGATATGAAAAAATTACTTTTATCATTAAATGTATTGTGGTTTGTGGGTTTTATGAATGCTGATGGGGTTGCAGTTGAAAATGATAAAGTTAAGATAGAAGCAGCAATCACAGATTATAAAGAATTGTTAAGGCTACATCAGGAAAACAATGAGACGGATTTATTTCAAGCCCTGACAATGGAAGTACAGCATAGTTTTGGTCTGTCAAGAGCATGTATGACAGAGTATATTAAATGTGATCAAACTACAGATTGCCAGGGGTTCTTAGCAGCATTTGTTGATTATAAAAAATCATTACGAGAGCTAGCAGACTTACAACAAAAAAATTTTCAAACAGAAAACGCTAAGAAGATAAACGAATTATTATTAAAAGAATAAGAATAGTTTTTGTGGTAATAATTATTAAAAAAACCCTCTATTAATAGGGGGTTTTTTATTGGATGGAAGTGCCGAAAGCAGATACCATCTGAGCGGTCCTTTGCGTGGTTTTTAACCTTTGGGCAGGCGTTTTAGGTGTAAAGATAAAAAAACAATTAATCAATGATCTGGGATTTTAAGTTAACAATGGAAAATTTCTGCTTGCTGAGAAAGAGATTGCCATTTTGAGTATAAGCCCTCTTAAAAAAAAGGGGGCTTATTTGTGAATTTGATTATGTTATTATTATTTTTAAAATTCTAAATTATATGTTTGATTGTTGCATCTTGTTTTCTAATAATTTAATTATTTCCTCATATTGCTGATGTTCGCTTGTTTGAGAGATCCATTGTTTTGTGATGCTCGCATTTTCTTGTGCTATATTAAGAGCTGTTAGATTGGCCTTGTTTTTAATATTTAAATTAATTTTTGGATGATTGAGTAGTATTTTTATGGCTTCTATATTTCTATTCTGAATTGCAAGAATCAATGGCGTGTTGAGAAAAGGATCGCATGGTTCATTTATTATAGATTCTGAATAATGTTGAATAAGCTTCTCTATAATACCAGCAGAAGAATGATTAGCAATAGCGCAACCTATTGGGGTATATCCGTCGTCGTCACTTCTAGCATTTATTAGAGATGATGGGCATATTTTAATTGCAATATTTAATGTTTCTATATTGCCCCATAAGGCAGCCCTGTGCATAAGCGTTAAATTTCTTGCCGATGAGTTTTCGATAAAAGATGCACTGGGGTAGCCCTGATAGAAAATCAGATTAGCAAGGGAAGGATTTGCTTTAAGGATTATTCGAAGGATTCCGGGGAAATTATATCTTTGGAATGGATGGGGGTTGTTCTCATCGTGTTGGTTTTTGGCGAAAACAGTTATGAGAGGTAAGTCTTTTGTTTTTTCCGATTCATTCAACTCATCTTGTATGTTTTGTATTTCTTTTTTAATAAAGGGTCTTGTTTCTTTTATAAAACGATTAAAATTTTCCGTATCGTTGTTACGGCTAAAATGAATTAATGTTTTCATATAAAGTTCTACAGAGGGCAAGCTTGTATTGTTCAATTGTTGGTAATGTGATTTACATATTAGCCCGAACTTTATGTGTGTTCTGTCTGTCCAAAGTATTGGAATTTCATTTGTTGCTTTTACGTGATCTATGATAGCACCATATACCATACATGAACTTTGTAAAGGAAAAAAAAGAAAAAAAGAAAAAAGTGAGATAGGTAATTTTATGAAGGACATAATAAATCTTTCTGTTAGTGATTTTGTTTTGTAAATGGGCTTATTATAGCACATGTAATAATTTGTTCAAGCTTTCAAAATAGAAGCGAAACGAGGGTTTGTTTTTATTTTGAAAGGCTAGGTATTTTAACAGAAGGTTAACAATAAACGAAAAGCGGATTTTTAACTTTTGGATAGGGATTTTAGCGGGTTGCTTGTTAGCTCTTGTTGCAGTTTCTATTTGTGTTATTATTATAAATAAGATTTGTATATTTAATTTAAAGTTAGGCTACTATTTTTTGGGGGTTTTTGTGAATATAAAGTTGTTTTTGATGATAGTAATAACATTTGCGATGAATTTTATTACTGCTCGAGATATTAATGATAAGTATGAGGAATTGTTAGAAAAAACAAAAGCAGAGAGGCTATTTAAAGAAAGTAAAGAGTATAAATATTGTGAACGCAAGATGAAGGACGTTGAAAGATTAATGCAACAACTTGACTTAGAAACTGAAGAATGTAAAAAAGCAGTATTATATTATAATGAACATCAGTCAAATGCAGTTTGGTGGTGGGATGAGAACTGGTGGTACTATTATTTAAATGGATGTCCTTGTAATCGAGCATTAAAGACTTTAGAAGAACGAAATAAAGCTAGTAGCGAAGCATTGCGTGCAAAAATAAAACTAGATGAACTAGATTTATTTGCTCAAGCATTGCGATCAACGGTAGATGAAACGACGTATAATTTATGGAAAAAATCTCAGAAATAAAAAATTTAAAATATAAGTAGTTTGTCTTTAGTTTGAAATAAAAAAAATCTTGCTCTATTAAAGCAAGATTTTTTTTATTGAGCAGTTTTATTTTTGTAGTGATTATTGCTGCCGAATCTTGTTTTCAAGCAACTTAAGTCTTTTTTCGTCTGTTTCCCGATCTAAATCAAAATAAGATTCTTTATTTATCACCCAACTGATATTTTTATTATCTTGCGCTATGTCCAAAGCTGTTTTTTTCGCATTGTTTTTAAGATTTAAATTGATCCGTGTATTATTGAGTAATATATCTATAATATCAACTGACATTCTTTTTCTAAAAGCATACATTAATGGGGTATCGCCATTGGGAGCACATGCTTGATTTATATTAAGATTTGGATGTTTAACCAATGAATCTACGGCATCCAATGTATTACCGAGCATAGCATAGCCTATTGGAGTAAATCCATATTGGTTTGGACTATTGAGAAGTGAGGGGGATGTGTTAAGTGCAATATCTAGAGCTTCAATATTATTATAAATTACGGCTAGGTGCATAAGAGAGTTTTCTCCTGTTGCAAAAGCATTGGTAAAATATTTAGTAGGATACCCTTGATGGAAAATTAGATTAGCAACAGCAAAATTATATTGTTTAATGATTCCCTTGAGAGAGCATGGGTCTTTGATTCCATATATTTTTAATGGATGAGAAGAGTTATTATCCTTTTGTGATTTTCTGCAAATATCGCGGAGGGACAACTTTTTTGTTATAGAAAAATTTTGAAAAAATTGTGTTATCGAGTTTATTTCATTTTTAATACAGGGTCTTACTTCTTTTATAAAACGATCAAAACGTTTTAAATCTTTCCTTTGAGCAATCCTGACTAATTGTTGTATATAGTTTCTTTGTAAAGGAGGGAAGGTTGCATCGTTGAATATTGTGTAATGTGACGTACTTGTACGTCCTATGTTTATGTATGTTTGGTCTGTCGCATGTAATGCAATTGCTTTTATCATTTCTGTAGGTAATATTATGGTATTCTTTAACATGCAAAAAGTTTGTAAAAAGAAACAAAGCAAAAAAGAAAAAAGCAAGATAGGTAATTTTATGAATGGCATAATAACTCTAGTGGTTTTATTATTAAATATCTGTATTATTTGACAATTGGTTTATTTTATCTTGAATCAATGTAAGTATTTCCGTGTCTTTATCTATCATCTTTTGCATCTCTTGTCCATAAGAGGTAGTTTTCTTTAAATTGTCTTGTGCTATATCCAAAGCTGTTTTGTTGCTATTGTTTTTAATTTCTAAGTTAATACCCGGAGTGTTGAGTAATATGTTGATAGTATCCTTGTTTCTCCTTTTAATAGCGAATATCAATAAGCTATCACCTAGGTCATTGCATGGTTGATTTAAATTAAATTGTGGATGTTTCATTAATTTGTTTATAACAGTAGATATATTGTTGTTCATATCCATATAATGGAGAATGGCATTAGCGGCTGGAGTACATTTAAACGAATCATCGTAAGTATTCGGAGAGAGAGTGGGTATTTGAAATGCAATATCTAAAGCTATGATATTATTCTGGAATGCAGCGTAGTGCATTAGTGTTTGTTTTCCTGGTAAAGAAATGTTTTCGTAAGCCTTAATAGGATAACCTTGATAGTATATAAGATTACCAACGCAAATATTTTGGTTAACTATGTCTGAAAGTTTCTGGGTGTTGTTAATAATTCCATATTCTTGTAATGGATAAGGATTGTTCGTTTGTTGATTTTTGGCATAAATATTTATGAGAGACAAATCTTTCGTTTCGGGAAACTTTTTAAAGAATTGTTCTACTTTTTCTATTTCATTTTTAATACAGGGTCTTACGTCTTGTATAAAAAAATCAAATTTTTGAGTGTTTCCATGACGAGCAATCCTGACTGATTGTTGTATATAGTTTCTTTGCAAAGAGAGTAAGGTTGTTGCATCGTTTAATATTTTGTAATGTGACGTACTTGTACGTCCTATGTTTATGTATGTTTGATATGTAGATCGTAGTGCAATTTCTGTCATCATTTCTGCAGGTAATATTATGACATTATTTAACATGCAAAAACTTTGTAAAAAGAAACAAAGTAAAAAAGAAAAAAGTAAGGTAGGTAATTTTACGAATGACATAACAACTCTTTCTGTTAGTGATTTTATTTTGTAAATGTGCTTAGTATAGCATATGTAATAATTTGTTCAAACTTTCAAAATAGAAGCAAAATGGGGGTTCGTTTCTATTTTGATTTTTAAAGTCCAGGTATTTTAAAAGAAGGTTAACAATTATTTCAGTGGTAAAAATTTAACTATAGATTGTTAGGATTATGTATAAAATTTATTTGGGTATAATAGGTTAAGCAAAAATCAGATTTTTAACCTTTGGATAATCGGGTTGATATTTATGGATGGATTGCGCAGGTTTTCTATTCGTGATAAAATACACAGGGTTATTTAATTGAAAGTAAAAATTTTAAAATACATATATATATTACTTGTAAGGAGATTGATTGTGCGTATAAAGCAGGTATTGTTTTTTGTTGTGATAATTATGCAAAGCCATGGATGTTATTCAATCAATGAAGACTATTTACGTATGCTAGAAATTCAGTATGAAAATACATCAAAGTATAAAATTCAGCTAGATTTAGCATATAAGATGATGAAATGTTTTACCGAAACTGGTTCAGATCTAACCAGGCCAGCTGAAGAATGTAAGTCTTTAATAAGTAATTGGAAAGAAGCACTTAAAGATGCGCAATCAACTCAAGAAGCTCAAGATTATTTAAAGGCTTTAGATGATCTGGCGAAAGCACATTCAACATCTTAAGTAGTTTGTTTTTAGTTTGAAATAAAAAAAATCTTGCTCTATTAAAGCAAGATTTTTTTTATTGTGCAGTTTTATTTTTGTAGTGATTGTTGCTGTAGAATCTTGTTTTCAAGCAAATTAAGTCTTTGTTGATCTTGTTCGCGTGCTATTTCTGAATACATTTCCTGGTTCATACTAGTTTTTTGATTTTTTTTTGCTATGATCAAGGCTGTTTCTTGCGAATTATTTGTAAGTTGTAAATTGATTTCTTTGCAATTGAGTAATATATCTATAATATTAACTGGCATTCTACGGCGAAAAGCAAAAATTAATGGTGTATCGCCAGGTGAAGTACATTGTTTATTTATATCAAAGTTTGGGTTTTTTATTAATATTTTTATTAAATCAGATACATCGTATTTCTTGTAACTATAACCTGAAATAGCACTGCCTATTGGAGTAAATCCATCCTGGTCTTGAGTATTTAGAGAGAGGGGAGATGTTTGAAATGCAATATTTAAAGCTATGATATTATTCTGGAATGCAGCGCGGTGCATTAGTGTTTCTCCTCTTGAGAAAGAAATGTTTGCGTAAGCCTCAATAGGATAACCTTGATAGTATATAAGATTACCAACGCAAATATTTTCGTTAACTATGTCTGAAAGTTTCTGGGTGTTGTTATTAATTCCATATTCTTGTAAAGGATAAGTATTCTTGCTTTGTTGATTTTTGGCATAAATACTTATAAGAGACAAATATTTGGTTTCGGGAAAACATTTAAAGAATTTCTTTACGTTTTCTATTTCATTTTTAATAGATGGCCTTGCTTTTGTTCTAAAAAAATTAAATTCTTGAATATTTTCCTTGCGGGCAAAATCAATTAAGGTGTTCATGTTGTCATTGGTTTTAAAAAGAGTTAGTTGCAGGAAGATTTAATAGAATTATTATCAAAAGAATAGCCATTTTAAGTGAAGTTTTGAGATAAAAATTCCCCTCTCAAAGGGGATTTTTTATTGATTGTTTTCTTTTTCTTCATTTACACATAATTTCTGCTACATTATATAATAGAACTTTAAGATAGAATTAGTCTCTAAAATAGGGGTTTGTCATGCACGACAAGCATATACATAACAATGATCATTCTCACGATCATAGTCATGACTCAGGTCAACATACCATAATAGATGAAATGATTTGTCATTTACCGTATGCAATTTATTCCGTAGCGTTTAGTTTAATTATTTTGAGTATTTACTCTGTTTTCTCTATGACGCTTGATCCAGCTATTGTGAAAAAGGGAAGTAAAGCATTATTTCATAGTTTTCATTTTATGCATATTGTTTTTGCTGCAACGGGAACGGTTATAACCTTTTGCAGGTTTTCAAAAAATTATGTACGAGCGTTGATTGTTGGTATTTTATCGCCAACCTTTTTTTGTATTCTTTCTGATGCTGTTTTACCTTATATCGGAGGAAGGTTGCTGGGAGTTTCTATGCATTTCCATGCATGCTTTTTTACAGAACCACAGCGAGTGATACCATTTTTAATTGTTGGTATTATTAATGGTTTTGTTATGAGCCGTCATCATGAAAGTAAACAAGGTGGGTATTCATTAAGTTCTCATGCTACACACATATTCATTAGTTCCTTAGCTTCTACTTTTTATTTAATATCACACGGTTTTACCAATTGGTATGCTTCTATAGGCAATGTCTTTGTTCTCCTTATTGTTGCCGTTGTGGTACCGTGTACATTGGCGGATGTTGTTGTTCCTATGACAATGGCCCGATTGGGTAAAAAATCAAAATCTTGTTCTGGTTAAATATACCTTAATTGATGAAGCAATTAAGGATGTGAAAGGAGCTGATGAGGAAGATTCGCTTTGATAAAATTATAAAAAACTATAATGGTGAATGCATACTTGATAATCTTTCTTTAGAAATCCCGGGAGGCGCTTTTTTTGCGCTTTTAGGGCCAAGTGGGAGTGGCAAAACTACATTGTTACGCTTGATTGCAGGTCTAGAGGAAGCTGATAGCGGTTCTATTTTTTTAGGAGATGAAAATATTACTCATATGCCTATTTATGAGCGTCGTGTAAATACGGTGTTTCAAAATTATGCATTATTTCCTCATATGAACGTTTTTGATAATGTTGCATATAGTCTATCAATTAAAAATGTACCCAAAGCGAGTATTCAAGAAAAAGTTGTTAAAGTGCTCAAAACGGTTGATCTTGATAAATATATTTATAAATCAATTCAAACTCTTTCCGGTGGGCAAAAACAACGCGTGGCTTTAGCTCGTGCAATTATTAGTGAGCCGGATGTTCTTTTGCTTGATGAGCCGCTTGCGGCATTAGATTTAAAATTGCGTGAAAAAATGTTAATTGAGCTTATTGATTTACAAGCTACTTTAAAAACAACTTTTGTGTATGTTACGCATGATCAATTTGAAGCATTAACAGTTGCCGATCATATGGCTATCATGAATCATGATGGTGAAATAGAACAAGTTGGAACACCTAAAGAAATATATGAGTTTCCGATTAGTACATTTGTGGCGGCTTTTGTTGGGACAACAAATTTATTAAAAGGGGTATTACATATTACGGAAAAACAATCATATATTGAGTTTTCTGGGCTTGGAATGTTTGAAGTGGTCGGATCCAAAGAAAAAGAATGGATGCGTCATGGCAATACAATATTTATGAGTCTTCGTCCTGAAAAGATTGATATAAGCAAAACTCCTTTGACTGGTTTTTCTAATGCATTAGAAGGGATTGTTCAATCAATTGTGTATCATGGAAGATCAACGCAATATAATGTATTATTAAAAAACGGTGAAATTGTTCAAGTTTTTGAGCAAAATGAAGAGCATTTCCCGCAAGAAATTATTGATTATGATGATTCAGTATTTTTATATTGGCAAAAAGAAAATGTAGTATTGCTTGAAAAATGAAAATAAAAAAAGTTATTAATAATTTTATTCTAGAAAATGCATCATTTATATTTTCAGTACCAGCCGTTTTATGGCAGGTATTGTTTTTGTATATACCTTTTATTCTGGTAGTTTATACCAGTTTTGAATACGTTACTGATAAAGCAGGTATTTATTTAACGTTAGATAATTATAAAGCGGTTTTAGCCAGTCCTTATTTTTATATTATTGCTCGATCAGGTTTAATAGCATTAGGCGTAACTTTTTTGTGTTTAATCTGTGCATATCCCATAGCCTATTATTTGGCTTTGAGAGTCAATAGGCGCTGGAAGAATATTTTACTTTTTTTGCTGACATTGCCTTTTTGGACAAACTTTTTGATTCAAATTTACTCATGGGTATTTGTGCTTGATTATAATGGACTTATTAATATGTTATTGCTAAAAAGCGGTATGATTAAAGAGCCATTGCATATGATTAACAATATGGTGGCGATTTTTGTTGTCATGCTCTATTACTATCTTCCTTTTATGATTATGCCATTGTATAGTATTTTGGAAAAGATTCAGCATGATGTTCTTGAAGCATCGATGGATTTAGGAGCTACTCATTGGCAAACATTTAGGCACATCACCATTCCTCTTTCTATGTCTGGTGTTAAAACGGGGTTGTTTTTAGTGTTTGTACCGGCATTTGGGGAATTTGTTATTCCTTCAATTGTTGGAGGAGGGCATCATATGTTTGTAGGATCATTAATATCTCATTATTTTTTGGTGGTAAGAGACAGTCAATTAGGAGCAGCGTTTACGATAGTCAGTGGTATTATATTACTGGTATGTGCTTTGCTTTTTAATTGGTTGTGTAAAGTGCCTTTGCAGCGCCTGTCTAAGGAGTCGATGTGATGAGAAATGTGCGATCATATATTTTACCTATTATTGTATCGTCTCTTTATTGTTTTTTATATCTTCCCCTTTTTGTTTTGGTGCTTTTTTCTTTTAATGATAATTCATTTACCTGTTCCTGGTCCTCGTTTACTACGCGTTGGTATTATGAATTATTTGCCTCTACTGAGGTTTGGTACGCGCTTAAGAACTCTTTTTTAATTGCAACTTCATCAGTGATATTAAGTTTAACTTTGGGTTCAAGTTTAATTTTTTTTGGTTCTCGTCATATTGTTAGACGTTTACTTTTATTATTTTATGGAAGCTTGGCAATGCCAGAAATAGTTTTGGCAGTGGGATTGCTTTCTTTATTTTCTCTTTTAACTATACCTTTGGGAGCTACAACGTTAATAGTTGGTCATACCTTATTAGGACTTGGGTATGTAATTCCTATTTTACACGGCCGGTTTATTGAATTAGATGAAAGCTTAATTGAAGCATCATATGATTTGGGTGCAACGCAACGGCAAACATTTTTTTTTGTTGTGTTACCATTGCTCATGCCCGCATTAATTTCTTCAGGTTTATTAGTATTTATTATTTCTCTTGATGATTTTATTATTTCTTTTTTTTGTGCAGGAGCATCAGTTCAAACATTGCCTCTTTATATTTTTGCTGTAATCCGTACGGGTGCCTCGCCAATGATTAATGCATTGTCGACGATTATGCTTATTTTTAGTAGTTTTTTTGTGCTACTTTTTTCCTTTTTACATATTAGAAAAACAAGGACATTGTAATGAAACACGCCAAATCAGCAACTTTATGGATGAAAATTTTGGTGGTGTTTGCAATTGTCGGCTTAATTTTTTTGTTTTTATCAGCCGGTCGGATTATTAAGTTTTTTCAACAAACTAAAAATATAAATGTACTTGTCTGGGGACAGGTTCTTGATAAAGAATTTTTATCAGATTTTGAAAAAAAAACCGGCGTACAAGTAAACATGAGTTATTTTGAAAATAATGAAGAATTATTTGTTAAATTAAAATCAACTAATTTTCATGATTATGATCTTATTATGCCATCTGATTGGGCAGTAGAATTGCTCATTCAGGAAGGCTTAATTAAGAAGTTGGATAAAACCAGAATTACTGCATGGGATAACGTGTATCCTTCTTTGTGTAATTTGTATTTTGATCCAAATAATGAATATACAATTCCATTTTTTTGGAACTTATTGGGTCTGGGTATTAATAGTTCATATTGGCGTGATAAAGATTTTGAATCAACCTGGGGATTAATTTTTGATGAAAAATATATGACATCCCGTATAAGCACGGTGGAAGATCCGCGGGCCCTTGTGTTAATAGCAGCATTGTATCTTTTTAAAGAGATTAGACCTCTTGAGAAAAAAGAAATTGAAGCAATAAAAAAATTGCTTATTAAGCAAAAATCTTATGTGGAAATTTATACCGATTCTCGAGCAGAATATGTTTTAGCTTCCGAGGTGGTGCCGGTGGTGGTTTCGTTATCAGGTGATTTATTAAAGGTTATGAGACGTTTTGATAATCTTGATTTTATAATTCCTCAAGAAGGTTGTTTTGCCGTAATTGATTCTTTTGCTCTGACAAAAACAACGATGAAAGATGATGTAATATATGAATTTTTAAATTATCTTTTTGAGCCGGAAATTGTTAAAAAATATGTAGATAAGTTTGATTTTTTTGCAGCTATACATATCCCTGTGGAATATGATGATCGATTAATCAAATTCACTCAGCCGACAGAAGATCTTTTCAAAAATATTAACTTTTTTAAAAATGTTATTTCTAAAGAAACTCTTAATGATGTATTAATATGTCTCAAATCGTAAATTTTTATTCAAGCTTGATTCGATTTACCCTGGCTTAAAAATTTGACTTTATAAAAGAATCGGAGTATGCCTTCTTAGGAAAGAGATTGTGCATTGTAGCAATCAATGTGTTTTTGTAGAAATGAAGAGTAGTAGGTTTTAAAAAAAAGGATGACTGTATGAAAAAGTGCTTTTCTCGTTATCGATTAGCTCTTTTTGCGATATCTTTAATATCTTCTGCTGCATTAGCAGATCAGATATGGAAAGGAGCTTGCGCTGGAGACGTAATTGATGAAGATGTTGTCATTAAAGGTGATGTTTTGCTTGCTATGGGAGCAACCAAAATTCAAGCTTTTCATAAAGATGTAACTGTTACTGTACAAAATGATTCAACCCATGGTCATTGGGCAGGAGAATCTCAATTGTATTTAGTTGCGGCAGAAGGTCGAACAATTCGTTTTGAAATAGAAGAAAATCTTACATTATTAGGATCGTCACAAATTACTCGTGATGATCTTTTAGTTGTACAAAGTGGTCCTGGTAGAGTAGAAGTTGCTATTGGAGATGGTAAAACATTTGAAATGACAGCAAAACATTGCTCTGGTGGTGTGCAGTTTTATGTTTTGATGTATGGCGGTACGAATGCTCTATTAGATGAATATTGCGATGAATATGCCACTGCTTGTTGTGATGAATATGCGGCTGGAGGTATATATTGTGATGAATACGGTGATGAGTATTCTTGTTCCGGAACTGGTTGTAATGAAAACAGTAGTGAAAGACCAGTGTTAAGCTTTGTTAGTTTAGATGATATTTGTTCTGGGTCTGGGGAAAACAGGCGTATTGTTATTGGAAAAAAATCAACTTTAGGTTTTTTGTCTTCTCGTAGATCTGAAATTGCTCAAGATAGTGCTCGTATTGAATTTGATCCGATAATGATAACTGATGGGCGTATGATTTTAGAAGTAGAAGATCGAGGAGCTTTCATAACAGAAGGTCAATACACCTGTCAAAGGAATGGTTGTTTGATTACTCTCTGTAATATTCAACCGCAAACACCAGCTGGGCATGAAGCGATTTGGTCAATTGTTAATAGCATAGGATCAGAAGTTGCTTCAGGACTACTTCTTTTAGATAAAAATGAAACATTATCTGAATATTTGGTAGATCCTTTTTTAAATAATAATGCACGGCAAAATGATAATTTTAGAGGATCTTTTTCTGGCAAACGTTATGGGGTGGTGCTTGGAGCAAATGGCATATTAAACATTGGTTCACAAGCATATCTTGATTTTGTAGGGCTTGCGCTTAATCAAGTACCAAATGTACAGATTTCTCGATGTGAATCAATCACTAAATGGATTAAAATGCGTAATCCATCAGCGTTTATTGTTGATGGTAGTTTAGATCCTGCTGCAACATCAGCTCAAATTGTATTCGGTGAGCATGCAGCATTCTTCTTAAGATCAGGTATTGGTGATAATGGTTCAATTCGTGATGAAAATGATGTTGATCCATTCACGGTAGATCCTGCATATCGCACTCCTGGAATAGGCAATATTGTTTTTGATTTAGAAGGAGAGCTTGATGTTCGTGGTGTAAGGGAGAATGGTGAGATTACGAGTAAAATTGAACTTCTTTCTTTGGAAGTATTTCCAACAGGTGGTCCGTTATTTGTAGGATCAAGCGAAACAAATTTCCCTTTACGTACGTTCAATGTAGAAGATGATGCGCTGTTAAGATATAATAGTGGTGCATTTTTAATTAATAATAGAATGACACTGTATGATACGGCATTAAGTCATACTGATGAAAATCATATAGTATGTCATAATAACGATCTTAAATCAGAGCCAACCTATGTAGGTGGTGAAACATTTAAATTACTCGATTCAGCAGAAAGACCTGGTATTCGTTTTATTAATTCTACGCTTAATGTTAATTCAAATATTGCGTTAACGGGAATGGATTTAATGGTTCCTAATTTTGTAGATGAATTAGGTATTTTACAAGCAAATCTTTCTAATTTTGTTTTCTATTCAAATGGTTCTTGTCTTGATAATGGTAACGGCCGAGATATGATTCTTGGAACACGTATAGGTTCAACCGCAGCTGATGGCTGTACTCGTATTGATGCTGAAGCTTATTTAGATATTATGCAACAAGAAGACGCAATTACTTCAGACCTTAATCCTCTTGATCCAAATGGTAATCAAACATTAGATTTACAGACGGCATTTAACAGTTCTGTAATTAATGATTTAGCAAGCCCAACAGGTACTTCTATACATACTATATTTTTAGGTGGTAATAGTAATATTTCTGTGGGTGTTAATGCTGATTCAACAGGGTTTAATATCGATACAAATCCATGGTTACGCATAGCGGGTAATGTATTTTCATTTGAAGCACGAGGTGGTGCAGCAGCAGTTCTGCGTAGTACCATCAACGGTAGAAACGCTATTTTTGTTGATTTGAATGGTCGCTTTAGTATTGAGCCAGGATTTATTGCCAACATAGGAGTTATGGTAATTAAAAGCCATAACGGCATCGTAGAGCTTCCTGCAAATCAAGTATTTTTCAGTAATGGTGCTGGTATAGCAACATGGAATGTTAATTTAAGAAATGTTGATGATCAAGTTATTATTGGTCCAAATCAGGGATTATCAACATATATATTTAATTGGCTTCTTGCACAAAAAGATTGTCCGAATTTTACACCATTTATGTGTTGTATGGATGCATGCGTATGTCCTGCAGTGACTGAGGGTAATGTGACATCATTGCCAACTATTCAAGGTACTGTTGATGATTTACAAATTCAAGGAACTCGTATTGGTGATCCGGCAGAATTTTTAATTGATGGTGGTCTTGTACGACGCATGACTTTCTTAGGTACTGCGTGCAGTGCAGTAGCACCAGTGGCCGTCATTGTGTTAAGAAATAATGGTCGTGTGGGTCTTGATAGTTCAACTACATTAGGTACTAATGGAATCACTATCATCGCTGATGGATCTGGTCAAGTTATGATCGATGATGATTTGGTTATCGATAATGTTTGTGCATTTGTAAAAGGTCCTAACTTTGGTTCTTGTGATGTATTAAGTCTTTATAGCGCAGTTCCGCGTGAAATTCGTCTTAAATCAACCGGGGCATTGAATTTAACTTCATTTGATGATCCAGAGCAAATTCTTGCATTTACCGGAGAGACACGCTTAGTTGTTGAGCCGGGAGCACGTATTATTACCGGAAGAGGAACGTTGCGATTTGCTGAAAACTCACAGTTAATATTTGAAGCGGCAAATAATGCAGTTGAAGTATTTTCAGCTATTCCATTTGGAGCAGAAGATACAGCGTTGCCTATCACAACGGTTGATGCAGCGTTGGCTCATAATCCACTTTCATCATTAACTAATTTTGGGCAAGGATTAAACAATACTGATCAGTTCCGGGTAAAAATTGCTGGTAGTGGAACTCTAGAATTTGTAGATAATGGACAGGCAATATTACCGTTTAATGCATTTGTGGGTATTGAAACAATTGATACGCCAACATGTTCAATTCCAGAAACTAATATTACTATTAGTATTGCGGATAATGGAGCTTTTGCAATTGGTCGTCTGAATTATAATGAAGGTGGCGTTTTACAAATTGGTAATGTTGATCCTATTGAAGATCATGTTGTTAATTTTACGCTCACATTAGATGGTGAAAATGCTAATTTTGGTATTGGCAGCCGAGGCTTTTTTGGATTAGGAGTTGGCATAGAAAGATTTGATGGACAAGTACCGTTATTACAAACACGAGCACGCATATGTCCAACTAATTTCACTCCTAATCAAAACATTGTCAATACGTTAAACAATGTGGGAGATATAACCTTTAATTTCTTAAATGGTAGATTCCAACATGATCGTATTTTCCGTGGTGATGATGTTAATGCTTCACTTATGGCAATAAGTGGTGCTGAAGGAATAGCATTTAATCTTAACTTTGAATTTCCTGATGAAAACGTTGACCCTTCATTAGAAAGAACGTCGGACTTTAATGTTGCAGGAGGAGGTAATCTGGTTCTTGTTAACCCGGGTACTGGTGGAATACAACCTATTGTGCTTGATGAGGATGGTGTTATCACTGATCGCTTGAGTGCAAGTATTATTGCTTCAACGTTGTTGCAACCGAATAATCTTGATGTTGAAGGTCTTACGGGAGCGGAATTTTTTGATTATATCAAAACGCATGATGCGGTATTAGAAACTGATCGTGATAATACTTTTGGCAGAGCAAATGCTGCAAGTCAAGGAGATAGCTTCCGCCCAGAGTTTGATAATATTCGTATTGATGCTATTGCTCACACGATAATTTTGCGTGGTGATGCATTTGATATTATTGGATCTGGACAGCAAGATTCAAAGCGTACAAATGCAGTTGATACAGCGGCTGTTTTTGTTAATATTGATCCGGAATTAAATGAAATATTAACCGTAACGAATATAATAACATAATATAATTACAAAGATGGGTGCTAAATAGTACCCATCTTTTATAGTTTGAACAATAAAAAGGTAGTAGGTATGGATGTAATAAATAAAAGGAAAGTAATGAAGAAAACCTTTAAAAGTATTGTGCTTTTAGGCGCATTATGTGGTGGGTCACTTCATGCAAGTTTTGATTTTTTGTCGCCTTTGAGCGTGCAAGATCGTGGCTATATGCATTGGCTATTAGCGCCAGCTGATCGTGCATGGTGGTATGATCAAATGCCAAGTCAAAAGGAGCATACAGATTGGAATATTCACGTATGGGGTGCGGCGTATACACGTACTGCAGATAGAGCTTTTTTTGATGATTGTCCGTGTGATAACAATAGAATAACCCGTAAAACTACAACATTATCACAATTGTTTTTTGGACAAGAAGTTTTTAGAGGTGAGAATGCATTCGTTGGAGGTACTTTTGCAGGAAATCCTAATGATCCGTCAGTGCAAGCGACTCAAGTTCTTGTTAATAGTGTTAACCCTTTCTTAGCTTTTGCGCGTATTTCTCCTCGTTTTGATTATAATGAGTGGGGTGCAAATATGGGGGTAGATTTTGCGCGTTATGTAGGACGTGATGATAGATTCCATATTGGCGGAAGATTTAATATTCCATTTAAGATAATTGAAATAGAACAAGATGCAAGTTGTTCCTTAGAAGAAACATTAGGTGATGTTGTTGCAACAAGAATAGTTAACACTGATGAGGATGCTATTCCTGATCAGATTGAATATGCTTATCGATACGATTTTTTAAGTTCATTAGTGTTTGATACGGTTACTATACCTTCAGGAAATACAGCTAAAGCCGCAGTTGTTAAATATAATGTGCCTCCTGCTGTTCCTGCCGATACCATTACTATTACTGGTGCCGCGCTTACGGGTGCAGGGGTTGATGAAAGTGATGATGTTCCTGCTGCATATGCTACAAAAAGTTGCTCTGGTGCTATTCCTACGCCACCGTTTAAAAAATCGCCTAATCAAGTTAATGGAGGATCCCTTCCGGCTGATGGAGCAGGGATTGATGGGCAAACATATTATTTTAAAACCGGTGTTGAATATGTAGATGAATTAGCAACTGATAGAGCAGCACAAGCCACCTTATTTATAGTTCCACGTGCAGTTGCTGCCGGTACAGGAGAGGGTAATTTAACAACTGCTGCAGAAAGTATTTATACTAATATTACGCAAATCATAGCAGATGATCTTCTTGTTTCAGAACCTTCTTCTACATTCTTTTTGAACAATGATATTAATCTTACCGCATATTCTAGAAATGTTGGCATTGGTGATTTGGCAGCAGAAGTATATGGTGGTATAGGTCATTACGATGATTGGTTTGTTGATGGTATTTTTGGATTACAATTGCCGACTGGTAAAAGAATAAAAGATGTAAATCAAATTTACTTAAAACCAACAGGTAACAATGGGCACGTTGAAGTTAAGTTAGAATTGGATGCGGGATGGAAACCTCGACCATGGTTTGCATTTGAAATCCGTCCAGCGTTTGTTTATGCATGTCCTCGTGTAGAAAAACGTGCAGCTCCATTTGCAGGTGCAACTATTGTTAATATTGGACCTGAAGTTGAAGTTGATATTTCTTGGCCTTATTTTGTGTTGCGTACTGATTTTAGTTTCTTCCATCCGCATAATCCAGATCTTGGATTCTCTCTTGGTTATGAATTATTTGCAAAAGGACATGATCGTGCATCATTACATTGCCAAGAATTTGCAACGGATTTATTAGGTCGTGCAAATCAACCACTTTCTGCATGTAATTATGAAAGCAATACTAATTCATTCTCTAATAAATTACGTGGACAGATTTTCTATCGTTGCCATTATTTTGAAGTATTTGGTGGCGGCACACAAATAGTTTCTGGTAGACATATTATGAAAGAAACTGAAGGTAATCTTGGACTTACAATTTACTTCTAAAACAGTTTTTAAAGAAAGGGAAAGAATAATGAAAGCGATTGTAAATTACGGAAAAATGTTTGTTTTATTTATAGCTTTATTAGCAATAAATACTAATGCTCGAGATAATAATGTATCAGATGCTAAAGGTTGTAAGCCGTGTGCGGCGGCGGCAGCAGCTCATGCTGCGCATGTAGCGGCAGCTAATGCGGCGAAAATTTCAATTCAAGCAGCTCATGCAGCATTGCTGGCGGTAGGAAATAAACCATCACGTGAAGCAGAGTTAGATTCTATTGAAATTGCTGAGTTTGCAGATGAAGAAATACGTTGTGCGGCATGCCAGGCAATTAAACAATCAATAGAAGATGCTTTAGCTGCATCTCTTGAAGCAATGCAAGAGGGTGATGAAGTACCAGCTGTTGAAGTAATAGATTAATTTATTATTTTATTAGTCTGTGGTGGCTGTTACTAAAAGTTGTTGTGAAAAAAAAGGATGAAGATGAATACAATAATAGCTCGGTACAGGAACGTGATTGTATCGCTCATGGTATTGATTGCGGTAAGCCTGAATTCTCAAGAACCTAAAGCATGTAAGCCCTGTGCAGCGGCAGCAGCCGCGCGATTATCTGCAGCAGCTGCTGCGGCTGCGTCACTTGCAACAGGCAAGCCAACCTCACGTGAAATGGAATTAGACAGTATTGATCTGAGAAATACTGTTGTTGAAGCTTGTTGTGAGTATTGTGCTATGCCTAATAGCCTTGGTTGTCAAGGACCTAATAGTGTTCGCTGTAATACATGTCAAGCTGGATTGGTTAAAATATCAGTAGCGGAAGCAGCTGCGGCAGCATTAGCAGCAGTTGGTGCGGTAGTAAATAAGCGTAAAGAATTAGATGAATTGTCGTCTAGCACGCGTGCGCCACGGGAAGAATTAGTTGATCCATGTGATTGTGTTGGCAGTAGAGATGTTGAACCAGCAGATGAAGGTTGTCCTGGTTGCAGTTTAGATTGCAAGCTGCAGGCTTTATTTGATTGTTGTGTTAACACTAATATGCAAGTAAGATGCCAAGGTGTCTTAGCGGAAAAATGTTGCAGAAGAATAAAACATAAGCTGAATGATCTTGAAGATGATCAGGAAGATGTTATAGAAAGTCTTTCTGTTGTGGAAGGATTAATGGTTTCTCAAATTGATGCATCTGCCGGATGTTGTTCTATTATTGATGCTCGTATTGGTGATCTTGCTGGATCTGCTTTTGATATACCAGATACTGATAATATAGTCAGCTTTGTTGATACGATGGATGCTGATATTATTACCTGGCTGAAAAGTTTATATGTATTAGCGTATAATGTGTATCAATGTACCTGTCTTGATTAAAGAACAGTTATCATAAGATATTTATTTTAGAAACGAGATATAGTAAAAGCTATGTCTCGTTCTTTTTTGACAAATAATGAAAAAAGTATATCATTTTAACAAATAGAGTTGGTAATCCATTACCAAAGGAATCGTTGTGTTATACGGATTATTTTTGTCTAATTTTTCTTTTCTCGTTGTTAGTTTAATTTCTTTTTTGAATGCCATGTGCATTTTTTCTATCATGGCCTAAGGGCCAAATTATTTAATTCTTATACTTATAATTTTTTCTTATTAATTGTGCAGCATTGGGACAATTATTGTTCTATAAATTAAATTTTTACAGGGGTCCATATGATTTTGGTTGTCATTCTTTATGTGCTTTTTGCAAGCACCTTTACATTGGGTAAAGCAGTATTATCATATGTGTCGCCATTTTTATTTATTAGTATTCGCATGATGCTTGCGGGAGGAATTCTCCTTGGATATTATACGTGTATTGCAAGGCAAAGATTATTAATTAAAAAGAGTGATTACTTTTTATTTGGGCAGATTATAATATTTCATATTTTTTGTGCATATATGTTAGAATATTGGGCTCTAGAATACGTAACTTCGGCCAAAGCATGTTTGTTATATAATTTATCGCCATTTATTACCGCGATTTTTTATTATTTTCTCTGTTCAGAGCGTTTAACGTATCGGCAGTTGAGTGGCCTTGTTGTTGGATTTTTAGGATTTATTCCAATTTTAGTGGCACAAACTTCATTAGAAAAAACAGCATGGCATGTGGGATTTTTATCTTGTTATGAACTAGCTCTTATTGTATCAGTTGCTTCAAGTGCGTATGGATGGTTGGTTGTAAAAAATCTGATGGGTAAGGGATATTCATTAGTTCTTATTAATGGCATTAGTATGACAGGAGGAGGATTTTTAGCATTGCTTTTTTCCTTATATTTTGAAGGATTTCCTTTGTTAAAAAGTACCCCGGTAGCTTTTCCCTGTATTGTCGCAATGTTTGGGTTTACGATAGAACGTTTAATTGTTTTAGCTGGTTATAGCTTAGCGTTAGTATTAATTGCAAATATTGTTGGATATAATTTATATGGTTATTTATTAACACGTTATTCTCCAACTTTTTTATCTTTTGCTGGTTTTATGACACCATTATTTGCCGCGTTGCTTGGGTGGATTTTTTTAAATGAACCGGTGACATGGCATTTTTTTGCAACCATGATATGTGTATTTTTTGGGTTATATCTTTTTCATGAGAAAAAACAGATTGTTTTTGAAGAAAAAGGTTTATAGTTTTTATATATTTTATTGATTTATTTTAACAACTTGAGAGATTATGGAACAGAAAAAAAGTTTTTATGTTACAACACCTATTTATTATGTTACTGCCAAACCGCATTTAGGGTCACTCTATGCTACCTTACTTGCTGATACAATTGCGCGATGGAATACGTTATCAGGCAAAGATGTTTTCTTTTTGACCGGCACCGATGAGCATGGTCAAAAAATAGCACAAGCAGCAGCCACTGCAGGCAAAGATCCTAAAGATTTTGTAGATAGTTTTGTTCCTGATTATAAGCATGCATGGCAGATGTATGATATTAAATATGATAAATTTTTGCGTACCACTGAAACGTATCATATTGAAGGAGCGCAAAAGTTAATATCGCTGTTGATGGATAAAGGTTATATTTATAAATCTATTTATAAAGGTTGGTACTGTACGCCGTGTGAAACATTTGTGGCAGAAATTGGCCCAGAAGATGCGGTGGAAAAAGGACCGCAATGTTCTTCATGTAGCAGAGAAACACAGATTGTTTCAGAAGAAACATATTTTTTTAAACTTTCAGCCTTTACTGATAAATTACTAAAGTTTTATGAAGACAATCCTTATTTTATTGTGCCAAAAGAACGTGCACAAGAAGTAATTAGTTTTGTTGCATCAGGATTAAAAGATTTAAGTATTTCTCGTACCACGGTAAAGTGGGGCGTGCCCTTTCCGCAAGATTCTTTACATACGGTGTATGTGTGGGTTGAAGCTCTTTCCAATTATATAACAGGTATTGGATATGGTCAGTCAGATAAAATAAATGAATTTAATAAGTATTGGCCAGCAGATATTCATGTTTTAGGTAAAGATATTGTACGGTTTCATGCAGTGTATTGGCCTGCGTTATTGATGGCGGCAGATTTACCATTGCCACAACAATTATTGGTACATGGTTGGATTAAAGTTGATAAACAAAAAATGTCTAAATCATTGGGAAATGTGATTGATCCTCTTGAGTTACAAAAAAAGTATGGCGCGGATGCGATACGTTATTATTTATTACGGCAAATTCCGGTAAATCAAGATGGTGATTTTAGCATTCAGGATGTCGAAAATCGTATAGAAGATGATTTAGCTAATGATTTAGGTAATTTATTAAATCGTATGGTTATGTTGGCAGAAAAATATAATGCAATGACCATTGCATCACCAGATACATGGAATAATCACGCAGATGATTTGCGCAATGAGAGTTGGAATATGGTGCAAGATTTTACCTTACAGATGAATGATTGTATGTTTCATCATGCGCTTGCCCGTTTATGGAAATTTATCAAAAGTACTAATGCTTATTTTCACGGTCAAGAGCCATGGAAAGTTGCTCAGCGCGATCAAGCATTGTTTAAAGAAATTATTTCCGCTACATGCCACAGTTTATACACAATAGCGTTATTACTATGGCCAGTCATGCCACAAAAAATGGAAGCGCTGTTGGAAAGTATAGGAATTTTATTTAATCCTGAAAGTCATACCTTTGGGAGGTTAGACTTACATCATTGGAATAAATCATTTGTATTAAAGAGAATTCCTGCCTTATTTGAAAAACCTATGCGAGAAGTAACAGAGGAACAATTAATGAATCCAAATATTGTAGAAAAAGCGGTTATAGAGCAACCGCAACATAATTATATAACTATTGATGATGTTGCTAAAGTTGAATTAATAACAGGTACCATTGAAGCATGTGAAGAAGTAGCTGGATCTGATAAGTTGGTACAAATGACGGTAGATTTAGGCAATATTGGTAAGCGTACTATTTTAGCAGGAATTAAAAAGTCTTATATGCCTGCTGAATTAGTTGGCAAGCGTGGATTGTTTATTACTAATTTAAAGCCACGCAAAATGGCAGGAACAGAATCTCAAGGGATGATGTTGGTTGCAGAAGATGCAACGGGAAAAGTAAAATTGGTTGAATTTCCTGATAGCGTTGCTAATGGCGTGCGTTTGCGGTAAAAAAGTCGTATTTTATTAAATTTTTATAAAAAATCTATAGATGAATAAAATCTATAGATTTTTTTTGTCTTTTTGTTTATGATTTATATTAGAAATAAAATAGTTATTGTTGCCGATAAAGCAGGTGTTTATGAAAAATATAAAAATAAAGCATTTTGAAATTTTATTGATTGGGTTTTGTAGCGTTTTATCATTGCAGGCAATGTTTTTTCAGCCTCAACGTCGATTGTTATCATTTAAAAAAAATTATTCCTCTCATGATGCTAAAAAGAAGACAAAAAAGGAATCGCTATTCTGGTCTGTACGCTTAATAGATCCTAAATTGAGAGTTGCCTATGGAGAGTATCTTAGATCTATTAATGAAAAGATTCCTGCAAATTTACTCGAAAAGGTAATAGAGATACCTGAGCAAGAGTATGAACTTTTTACTAACAGTTCTGAATATGATCATTATTTATCAGCAAAAAAAGATAAGTTTCTCTAAAATCTGACTATGGTTTAATTCAAATAGCCTTGAATAAATATTTTTGACTTGTTATATTTATTCTTAGAAATAATAACGGTTGCGTGATTTTCATATAAGAGGAAGTTTTTTTACCATGAATACTATTAAAAAATGTTATATTTTAATTATGCTTTTTAGTGCTTTTAGTGTAGGTGTGATGCATAGTATGTTTACTTCTGGATTGAAGCGAACCTCACAGAAATTTTCTAGAACATTGGGTACGTCGGATCAGGGTAAACCTAGAAAAAAAAAGATTACAGTGGAAGAAAGAATAGAAGAAACAACAACTATTCCGGGTAAAGAGTTGTCATGGTGGGAAAGATTTTCTTATAGCTTGCGTGGATATAAGTTACCCCCACATTTTACCGATCAGGAAAAAATAGTAAATCACATGTATAAAGAAGAGAATGAAAAACATACGCAGAAGATTATTGCCGATAAAAAGCGTAAGGCAAAAGAGCTTCAAGAGTTAAAAGATAGTATATATCTTGACCCTATTCCTGGTTATTCTTCTCAGACAAGATTGAACGATTGGCAACTTCAGGATTTATCACAACATGAAATATATGATAGAAGAAGGTATAAAGAATGGATAGAGGCAGAGAAAATAAAAAATAAAAAAAGATTAGAAGAAGAAAACAGGCAATAAGACAGTTATTAACAGTAGTAAGTTTCTCATTTATACAGGGATATTTATGAAACGTATAAACCTTTTTGTATTAATTGTGCTGAGCGGTGGATTGTCTTTATGGGGCATGATGCCAAGAACAGCTTCCTTGTATAAAAAAAGAGCTCCTTATAATCGTTCATATCTATCTTTGAAACTAAAGCGGGATTCTGTTTCTCCAATTCAGAATGAAAGATGGCAAGAATTCAGGCAAGAACCAATTGCTGAGATCAGAGCACAAGAAGAAAAGTATAAAAAGGTTGCCAACTCAAGAGAAACGCTAGATTTTTCAGGAGATGGCGATGATGATGAAGATAAAGATAAAGAAAATTCCTGGGCAAACAGGGTAAGGTATTTTTTTGGATTAGAACAAAAAAATATAAATAATAATACACAGCAGGATAAGTGGAATACAGAATAAAACGGTTTTTGTTTAAGAGAATAATAGAGCGATGAACTATATAATGTATATAATTCATCGCTCTATTTGTTTTTTATGCTGACTTATAATTACATTCTTTATTTAAACATATCATTGTTACGCTACCATCTTTAGCCGTTTTTTTGGTTAAAAAGGGCCATTTACATTGTGGGCAGGGAGTTTCTTCAATAGGATCAAAGATTGCAAGTTTACATTTTGGATAACTTGAACATCCCCAAAATTTACCTCCACGCCATGCACGCTCAATAATATCTCCACCACATTGCGGACAAGGAAATGGTAAGCTTTTCCGTTCAACATATTTGCATTCTGGGTATCCAGAGCATGCAATAAAGTCACCATATTTACCTTTAAGTTGTCGCAGTGGTTTATCACACGTAGGGCAATTTTTTTCTATAAGCTTTGGTGCTTCTGCTTCTTTTAATTCTATAACTCCTTTTTCATCACGCATAAAGTTGGAAGTAAAAGTACATTCAGGATAACCGGTACAGCCTAAAAATTCACCTGATTTTCCAAATCGAATAGCAAGTTTATGGTTGTTACATTGTGGACAGGTTAGTTCTGTTTCTACTGCTTTTTTACCGTCGTTTTTTCCTCCAAATGCAGCTAAATCTTTACTGAATGTATCATGAAAATTTCTTAATAAAGCGTCACGTTCTAGTTCCCCTTCAGCAATTTTATCTAATTCTTGTTCCATTTGAGCAGTAAATTTTGGATTCATGATTTCCGGTAGATTTTTTACGAGCATGTCTGTTACCAGCATACCTAATTCAGTAGGAACAAAGCGTTTTTTTTCAAGGGTTGTGTATGAACGGGCGCGAATGGTATTGAGTACTGCAACATAGGTACTTGGTCTGCCTATTCCTTCTTTTTCTAATTCTTTGACCAAGGAAGCTTCGGTAAAACGGGGTAGTGGTTGAGTAAAGTGTTGTTTAGGGTCAATCTTTTTAAGATTTAGATTGTTTTTTACTTTAAGATCTGCAGGTAAAACAACTTTATCTTCTTTTTCCCCTTCCTCTTCTTCTTGATACACTTGTAAAAAGCCATCAAAAAGAAGCGTAGAGCCTGTTACTTTAAAGGTATAATTACCACCTTTGATAATAACTTGACGTTGGGCATATTCAGCTGGCTTCATTTGGCATGCAACAAATCTTTTCCAAATCAAATCATATAATTTTGCTTCATCTGCAGGAAGATATTGTTTTATTTTTTCCGGATCAAGAGCAACATCAATAGGCCTTACTGCTTCATGGGCATCTTGAGTTTTTGCTTTGGTTTTTTTTTCAAAGACATTGGCTTTTGTAGGCAAATAATCCTTGGAATAGTTTTTTGAAATATACGTACGAGCTTGTTGTAAAGCAGTATCAGAAATACGTAAAGAATCTGTACGCATATAAGTAATGAGCGCAACAGGGGTGCTTGGATCTTTTAAAGGAATACCTTCATACAAATGTTGAGCTATTTGCATTGTTTTTTTTACAGAAAATCCTAACAAGTTGTAAGCAGCTTGTTGTAATGTACTTGTCATAAAAGGAGGGAGCGGGTTTCTTATGCGGGTTTTATCTGTTATGGAATCTATGAGATAATCTTCTTTTTTTAAAGCTTCAATGGTTGCCTGAGCAGTTTTTTCATTTTTTATTTCTGCTTTATCTTTGCCAATATTGGTCAAAGGAGCGGTTATGGTGGCTTTATTATGAGTAAATTGTCCCGTGATGCTCCAGTATTCTTCTGGTACAAAACTACGGATTGCTTTTTCACGGTCGCAAATCATACGTAATGCAACAGATTGTACTCGTCCGGCAGAAAGGCCTTTTGCTATTTTTCTCCATAAAATAGGAGAAACTTCATATCCTACCCATCGATCAAGAACTCTACGTGCTTGTTGCGCTTCAACTAATTTAATATTAATATCTCCTGGATGTTCAATTGCTTCTTTAATAGCAGGAGCAGTAATTTCATTAAACGCAATTCGATACGTTTTTGTTCCTTTTTTAGCTACCTTTTGAATTTCTTGAGCAATGTGCCACCCAATAATTTCACCCTCTCTATCAGGATCGGGTGCTATATAAATAGTGTCACAGGTAGATGCTTGTTTACAAATATTAGCAATGGTGGTTTCTTTTCCTTCTAGGGTGACGTATTTAATAGAAATACCCTTATCATCCATAGAAACACCAATTGTTTTAGAAGGAAGATCTTTGATATGGCCCATAGTTGCCATAATAACAAAATCTTTATCCAGAAATTTTGAAATTGTTTTTATTTTTGCCGGTGATTCAACGATGATTAATTTTTTCATACATATCTTTTTGTGGTTAATGTAACGCTATTGTGTTTTACCATATATTTCCTTGCCTATTTTGTATCTTTATACTCTATAATAGAAGATCTATTTTCAAAAAGTCAAATAATTTAATCAAATAATAAGGTAAAAAGCTAAAAATTAAAAATAATAATTAGTTCTATTCTTATATTAAAAATAAAATAAATACCCGTTTTATTGAGTTTTTTAAAAAATATAGAGGTTTTATGAAAGATTATGTCGTTTTTTTTGAGAAAAAATTATGATAATGTAAAATAAATGGTAAAAAGTATTATTTACCATACAAGGGAATATCATGTCTGTTAACTATCGTGAATTATTGGAAAAAGTAAGAGATTTAAAAATTAATAAAGATGATATGCCGCCGGTGCGCTATGATGATGAGACTGATTTATTAGAAAATCCTGTTGTAATAGAGCGAAAACATGTGGTAAATGTGTTAAAACGGTTTAAGCAGGAAATTTATACTCAACAAGACTTATTTGATTGGATTCATTTTGTATGGTTTTCAGATTTTTATACCTGTGCCGATGACGATGCGGATTCCATAGCCAGTGTTATGCAAGTTTTAGAGGAATTGGAAGAAGAAGGTGATATTTTACCTGAAGATGTTGAGCATTGTCTATATGCTTTAGCGCATAATATTGAAGCACCAAGCTTGTTTGATGCATCATTGTAAATTTTTTATGTTCTATTGATTGATCTATGTACCCATTTTTAGAACTTGTGGAAATGAGTAATCTTTTATAAGTTAATAAGAGAGGGTAAGGGGAAATTGTAACGTGAAGGAATATAAATGACACTCCTGCAATCATGGGCGGATTCGTTAACGTTGTTAAAGCCTAAGAATTTTCAATTATTTTTGATGGTGACCGTTAAATCCATCATAGAAGCATATAAAATATATGTTCGATATTTTTGGTGGGCGTTATTATTGGTAACGGTTGGCGGTCTTGCTTCTTGTTTTTTGTCTTTTGCTCAAATTTTTCCTTATAGACATATTTCCTTTTATTCGTCATCTTTTTTATGTGAAATATTATTTTTAGCAGCATGCTTAAGTACGCGACCATCAGTTTTGTTAAAAGATGGGGACTATTTTATTTTTCAGTTAAAAAAGATTATTTTGTTTTGGATATTTTTGCCTCTTTTTTCTTGGTCTTCCGCAACGTATTATGGATACATTTTTGCCGTACTTTTTTTTGCTGACTCTGAAGGAGGATGTAAAAACTTTTTATTATCTTTATGGAATGCGCTAAAAATGGTTTTCTTTAATGTACCTTTAATGGTTATTTTAGGAGGCTTTATGTATGCATTAGGATGGTTTGGAGGATATTATCTTCATCAGTTGTGTTTGGCTTATAATATACCTATTTATCCACAATATTACCTTTTGTTTAATGCAGTTGGCGCGTTATTGCTACCCATTGGCGTATGCTTTTACACTAATATTTATATTAAAAGACTTCATGATCAATTTGATCTTTATTTTAGAAAAACTTAATAATAGGGCATTGCATGAATGTTGGAATGATTGTAAGAAATATTTTTTCACGATTTTTGTTAATACTTATTGCTTTTGTTTTTTTCATTCCATTTATTATTTTTATTTGCATTCCACAGCGATATCGTTATAGATATCCTATTCTTTTTTATCCTGTTCATTATTTTTATGTTGCCATATTAAAAGGTTCATTGTTGTCTATTTCTTATGAAGGGATTGAAAATATTCCCCGAGATAAGCCGGTAATTTTTGTAGCTAATCATCAATCGTCATTGGATATTCCTCTTATTGGGGTATTGTCTAAAGGAGTACCCCATGTATGGCTGGCAAAAGAAGAATTAATGGATTCTGTGTTTATTAGGTTCATTGTGCCTCTGATATCGGTGTTAGTTGATGTAACTTCACCACGTGGAGCAATGTTATCCTTTAGAAGAATACTTAATGTGGTTAATAATCATCATCGCAATCTTATGATATTTCCAGAGGGAGCTCGCTATACCGATGGTAAAATTCATGATTTTTTTGCAGGATTTGTTATTCTTGCAAAAAAAATGGGGCGGCCGGTTGTGCCTGTTTGTGTTTTAGGAATTAATAAAGCATATCCTCCAGATTCTTTTTGGGTACAAAGATATCCCATAAAGGTGATTGTGGGAAAGCCGTTTCTTTATGAAGAAAATGATACAGATGCATCTTTTAAAAATAAAGTATATCAGTGGTTTGTTGATCAAATGGAGCAGAGTACGTGTTAAATTATTTTTTTGTGCGATGTTCACACCCTTTATATGCAGTAGTATTGATGGTAGTTATTATTGTAGCTATTGTTATGCGGAGATTATTACATAAAACAGTGGTCTACCGTTATGCATTGGGACAAGCCTTGAAAAAAAGAAGTTCGGGTACTTTTCATATTCATAAAAAAATATTTTTCTTTTTACGAGTGTTTTTGTTGGTTTTACTTGCATTGATTATTTCCAAACCTCAAATTGTTGATCGACGTTCAAAAATTCCTGTTCAAGGAATAGATATTGTTCTGGTGCTTGATGTTTCTGGTAGTATGCAATTTAGAGATTATGATGATGATGAACGTTCTCGATTTGATGTTGCAAAGGCTGAGGCGGTAAGATTTATTGAAAAACGTGATTCTGATGCGTTAGGCCTTGTATTATTTGGTAAAGATACCGTATCGCGGTGTCCTATTACATTTGATAAACAGTTATTAAAAAGTATAGTTGAAGAATTAAATCTGGGTGTTATAGATCCGGATGGAACTATGTTGATTACCGGTATTGTAACAGCAGCAAATCGCCTTAAGTATTCACAGTCAAAAAGTAAGGTTATGATTGTGTTAACTGATGGTGAGCCGAGTGAAGGAGATATGGATCCCTCAGTGGGTATTGAAGTTGCAAAAAAATTAGGTATAAAAATATATACCGTGGGTATTGGTAACGAACAAGAGCAATATTTTAGGCATCCTTTTTATGGAGTTATTGCAAAGCCTAAAGTTAATAAAGATCTTTTAACAAAAATTGCTACAGAAACCAGCGGACAATATTTTCTTGCACGCAATGCAGGAGATATGCGCAAGATTTATGATACCATTGATATGTTAGAAAAAACAGATCATGAAGTGCCGATGTTCAGTTTATATTATGACTTGCTTGTCCCTTTTGTTGCGATTATTATGGGTATTATTTTTTTTGAATTGTTATTTTCAACATATATATGGTTTTCATTATGATAACAAATATCAATGCGATTCATTGGGGTTCTTTAACTAATATGTGGAGTTTACTTTTTGTTGGAGTTGTTGTGCTATTACTCTATGCGCGATATAAAAAACAACAGAAAGCGCAACAAGTTTTAGTGGGCTTGAATCGCGAGTTTTTACGGAATGTATCGCCTCAAAAACAATTATTAAAATCTATGTTGATGATTATAGGTAGTTTGTTTTTATGTTTGGCTTTACTCAGGCCTCAATGGGATAAATCTGAAGAAACTATTATGCAAGAAGGGCGAGATTTATATATTGCATTAGATATTTCTCGGAGTATGTTGGCAACAGATTGCAAGCCGAATAGATTGGCTTTTGCAAAAGAAAAAATTAAACGATTAGTCAAACAACTTTCTTGTGAGCGAATAGGGCTTATTTTGTTTTCTGGTTCCGCATTTGTTCAATGTCCTTTAACTTCTGATTATTCTGCTTTTTATTTATATTTAGATTCTGTTGATGCAGAATTAATATCATCCGGTACTACTGCTCTTGATCAAGCGGTACAACAAGCGTTAACATCTTTTGCAGCAACGCCAGATCGTAAAAGTAAATTGCTTGTTTTGTTTACTGATGGGGAAGATTTTTCTCGTAATTTACATTCTATTAAACAAGACGCAGTTGATTCTGGGCTTTCTATTTTTACGATAGGAATTGGCACGCCAGAAGGTGCTCCTGTTCCAGTATTTGATGTTCACGGCACGTTGGTGGGACACCAAAAACATGATCATGGTGGGGTGGTTATTTCACGGTTAAATGAAGATATTTTACAGATGTTAGCACAAGATGTTGGCGGTAGTTATATTCGTGCAATCGATAATGATGATGATATTGCATTATTTATTAAACGAGTAAATGCATTTGAAAAAGAACAATTTGCTGAGCGTAAGCATTCTCGCTATGAGGATCAGTATCATTATTTTTTATGTGTTAGTTTTATTTGTTTTGTTCTTGAGTGGTTATTATGAAAACAATGGTAATAAATAGTAATTTATTTTCTTTTTTAAAGAATGGGTTGGTAATAATTTTAGTGGGATTTGCCTCATTAACGTTTTCTTTTTCTTATGACCGTGCTGTGTATGCAGCCCAAAAAGAGAATTGGCAAAAAGCATATGACCAATTTAATAGTATTATAACAGATAACCCTGATAAGGCTGATGTATTGCATGATGCTGGTGTTGTTGCGCATAAATTAGGTAACAAGGGGCAGGCTCGTGCTTGTCTTACTCATTCGGCAGATTGTGCAGCGGAGGATGAATTACGTTTTTTAGCTCATTTTAAAGCAGGCACTTTGTGCGTTGAGGATAAAGATTTAGAATGTGCTTTAGAGCATTATGATAAGGCTCTTACAATAAAACCTGAAGATGAATACGCTCGGCATAATCGTGATCGAGTTGCGCAAATGATTGAAGATCAAAAGAAAGAACAAGAGCAACAAAAAGATAATGATCAAAATAATGATCAAAATGATGATCAAGAGGACAAAGAAGACAATAAAGATCAAAAGAATGATGATAATGATCAGCAACAGGATGATAAGAATCAAGAACATAATCAAGATAATGATCAAAATGAATTATCTGATAATAATGATCAACAATCGCAACAAAACAATGATCAAAAAAATAAACAAAACAATGGGCAAAATAAGAAAAATAATCACAATAAGCAGCAAGAAGATGATGCTGCACAAGATCAATTAGATCAACAATCCAAAGATAATCAGTATGACAAGGCTGAAAATGCCAATAAAGATACACAAAGAAAAGAGCAGGGGCAGAAGCAACAAGATAAGAAAAATTCCTCCAATAATCAAGAGCGGGACAATGAGCATGAATTTAATAAACAACCGCAAACAACACAACAAAAGGGTGATCGTCAAAAAGGTGGCCAACATCGTCAAGCTCCTGAAAAACAAAGTGATACTCAAGACACTAGTGTATCATCTGAGGGCATGCAAGAGCAAGATGCAAATGGGGATAAGCAGAATATGGCAAAAATAGATGATCCGTGGCTTTTAAATATTTTAAATAATCAAGAAAAACAAGATCAAGAAATTAATAAACAATTAATGGAAGCAAAAGTACGTCAACATGGTGGAAAAAATGTGCAAAATGCTTGGTAAGATTTTAATAATTTTTATAGTTTTTACAACTGTTTGTTTGCAGGCAGGTGTTTCTATGACAGTTCGGACAGAAAATGGTCAGCAAAATCAAGTTGTTGTAGGACAACCGTTCACGCTTGAGGTTACCATAGATGATGTATATGGATCCGTTCAGGCCCCAAAAATTAAAGGATTAGATAAATTCACCGCAAGGCAATCTGGTTCTTATATGAGTAGCATTAATGGTAAGTCTAAGGCGCGTTATTCATATGAAGTATGTATTGATGAAGTTGGCAGCTATGATCTTGGTCCCGTGACGGTTAGGCATCAACAACAAGAACTTGTTTCTAATGTTGTCCATATTGATGTTGTTAAAGATATGGGCATGCAGGTTGCTCGTAATAAAAATCAGCAGATAATCGGATCAAAAGTATTTTTAAGATTCATGACTGATTCAGAATCTGTTGTTGTAGGCCAAAAAATTGGGTGTGTCTTGCGCTTTTATTATCAAGATCAATCATTATCATTACATAATATAAATATGCCCGAATTGTCGGGATTTGATGTAAAAGAAATTAGTAAGTTAGAAGCAGGTACCGCTGAAATTGATGGCGAACTTTATAAATACGCTCAGTGGCGATGGGATATGTATCCAACAAAAGCAGGAGAGTTTGTTATTCCTGCATATAATGCTGATTATGATATTCCCCTTAAAGATAATAATCATGTACTTGGTGGGCTTTTTATGCTCATCAATAATCGTGTTGACCGCAAACGGGTTTACTCAAATGCGTTAACTATTAAAGTGTTACCGCTTCCTCCTACAGATCAAGCTGTTCAGGCAGTAGGGGTATTTGAACGTATTTCTGCTGATATAAAACCAGGTATTGCAAAAATAGGGGAAGGGATGGTCTTGGTGGTTGAAATTGAAGGTACGGGAAATTTGGATAGCATTGCAATTCCTTCATTGAAAATGCCTGACGTATTAAAATATTATGATTCTAATCATGCAATTATTGCACCACAAAATAATGATGAATTGCCTAAAAAACGATTTGAATTTATAGTACAAGGTCTGCAACCAGGTGCATGTGAAATTCCAGAGCAAACATTTACTTACTTTGATATTGAAAGAAATGCATATGTAACCTTGCGCACATCGCCGATTGCAGTATCTATTATGCCAGGAGTTTTTAAGGTTAAGCAAGAGGATACTATTGTATCGTCACCAGTAGATGAAACAGTACTCAGTTGTGGGCCAGAAGAAGAAATTGCTTCTGTTAATAGTACCGGGCCATGGTATCCTGTTTCAGAAAAAGTATCGTTGCCATGGTGGATATTTCATTTATTATTATTTGCACCCTGCGCATATTTAGGATTTCCTTTGATAGTAGGAAAATGTATTTTTTTAACGGGAAACAGTAGCCGTTTGGCAAGGCGACGTGCATTTAAGCATGCATATAAAAAATTAGCAGGTGCAAAGGAAGTTCATGATATCCAATCTTTGTATAAAATTTTTATCTGTTTGTTTCAAGAATTAGAGCAGATTTCCGGTAAAACCTGTATCATTTCATCCCCAGAGTGGAATGATTTTTTTGAACGAATTACGTTTATTGCTTATGGACAATGTGATAATGAAAACGTTGATGAATTATATAGGATGGCAAAACAATGGATAGAGCGGTTAGAAAAAACT
>Ga0268266_10001037_pt1 | contig 34914 bp, 35 predicted proteins | sample KBSS13metaG_FD_190356 | JGI IMG/M metagenome (GOLD analysis project Ga0268266, IMG submission 190356) | Switchgrass rhizosphere microbial communities from Kellogg Biological Station, Michigan, USA - KBS S1-3 metaG (SPAdes) (version 2) | ecosystem: Host-associated > Plants > Roots > Rhizosphere...
GCGTATAGGCGGTCACGCCGGTGCGGGAGCCCTTGGCCGGCGGCTCCGTGCGCACCAGACGCTCGACATACACGCCGAGCCGGTGCGTGCCTGACGGCACCTTGCGGTTCGAGGTCACGATCTCATGGCCGCCGCCGATATTGAGATCGTGCACCAGCAAACCGTCCTTGATGTAGAGGCTGTAGCCTGACGTTGCATCGCCATGGGCAATCAGCACGCCGTCGGCGCCCGGCTCGCCGATCTCCACATGAGCCTCGATGGTGTAGCTGCGGCTGCGCACGTCGGGCGCCACGTCGGTCGGCACGTGTCCCATGCCGGCATGAAAGGTGAACCTGTTGCGTGCGCCGTGGAAACGCGCCGCGTTTTCCGCAAAGCGCGGGCCGAACCGGTCGTCGAGCGGCAGCACATTGTGCTTCTCGGCCTCGCTCCACCACAGCTTGATCATCGCCTCGAGCCGCTCGGGCTCCCTTGCCGCGAGATCGTCGGTTTCCGAAAAATCCTTCGCCAGATGAAACAGCTCCCATTTGTCGTTCTCGAACGGCGTGCCCGAGGGATGGAAGGAAACCGCCTTCCAGCCGTCCTGCCAGATCCCGCGATGCCCGAACATTTCGAAATATTGCGGCGACGATTTTGACGGCGCTGATGCGTCGGTGACGGAGCGCGCAAAACTCTCGCCCTCCAGCGGCATCTGGGCCACGCCAGCAATGTCAGGGGGCGGCGCAATGCCGATCAGGTCGAGCAAGGTCGGCGTCAGGTCGCAGGCGTGTACGAACTGGTGACGTACCTCGCCTTTCGCTGCGATCTTCCTCGGCCAGGCCATGATGAAGGGATCGCGGATGCCGCCGCCATGGGTGTTCTGCTTGTAGCGGCGCAGCGGGGTATTCGACGCCATCGCCCAGCCGTGCGGAAAATTGCTGTGCGAATCCGGGCCGCCGATGTCGTCGATCCGGCGCAGTTTTTCCGCGATCGGCTCGGGACGGAAATTATACGGCCCCATCGCATTGACGAAGCCGAGCGGCCCGCCCTCCTGGCTCGCGCCATTATCCGACAGCACCAGGACCAGGGTGTTGTCGCGGATGCCGGCCGTATCGAGAAATGCGATCAGCCGCGACAGATGCCGGTCGGCGTGATCGAGCATGCCGGCAAAAGCCGCCTGCAGCCGGGTGAAGACGCGCTGTTCGTCGGCGGAGTGCTCGTCCCATGCCTTCACGCCGTCATTGCGTCCGGGCAACCGGGTATCCTGCGGCACGATCCCCATCGCCTTCTGCCGCGCCATCCGTTGCTCGCGCTCGACGTCCCAGCCATGGGCGAACATCGGGTCATAGCTCTTGATGATATCCATCGGCGCCTGATGTGGCGCATGGCAGGCGCCAAGCGCCACCCAGGTTAGCCACGGGATATCGGGCCGGTCGGCGGTGTGATCGGCGATGAAGCGGATCGACTGGTCGATCAGGTCAGACGTGAGATGATAGCCGTCGGCATACGTGCCGGGTGCATCGATGTGGGTGTTGTCGGAAACGAGCTCCGGGGCAAACTGGTCGGTCTCGGCATCGAGGAAGCCGTAGAAGCGATCGAAGCCGCGGCCGAGCGGCCAGCCGTCGAACGGCCCGGTGGCGCCACTCTCGGTCAGCGGCGTGACGTGCCATTTGCCGATCATGTAATTGCGATAGCCGTGGGGGCGCAGCATTTCCGCCAGCGTGCCCGCCTCGCGCGCGATCTTGCCGCGATAGCCGGGATAACCGCTATCGAAATTGGCGAGACAGCCCACACCGACCGAATGATGGTTGCGCCCAGTCAATAGCGCCGCGCGCGTCGTCGAACACATCGCTGTCGTGTGGAAGCCCGAATAGCGCAGGCCTTCGGCCGCGAGCCTGTCGATGGTCGGCGTCCTGATCGTCGAGCCGTAGCAGCCGAAATCAGAGAATCCCACATCGTCGAACAGCACGACCAGGATGTTCGGCGCGCCTTGCGGCGGCTTCGGCGCGGACGGCCACCACGGCTTCGAACCCGCCACCGTCTTGCCGATCGTGCCGCCGAACGGTTTTGCACTACCTGTCGCCATGCTTTCCTCCCGCCTTTTCTGGTGCGACCGCGGTTGGCCCGCAGGTTCGCCGAGGTTCATGACCACACGCCGGCCGCGCATTGCCAAGAACCATAATCCGAATTATGATTATGGTTATATCAAGTGGAGAAGCAAGTTCGGATGCAACGGCCGGCCCAACTCGACCTTCCCGGCGTTACCCCGTCGCGGCAGAAGCGCAGCCGCGAGACGACGGCCGCCCTGCTCCAGGCGGGCGCCGAAATGTTGCGGACCCACAGCCTCGCGGAATTGTCGATCGAGGCGCTGTGCCGGCAAGTCGGCGCCACCGTCGGCGCGTTCTACAGCCGGTTCGAAAGCAAGGACGCCTATTTCAACGCCCTGATGGCGCTAGCTGCGCAGGACGGCGAAAGCAGGCTGTCGCGGATGAAGCAGGACAACCGATTGGCCGATGCCGATCTGGCCGAACTCAGCCGCCTCCTCGTCCGCGGGACCATCGGCTGGATGCGCAAGCATGAAGGCGTGCTGCGCGCCACGCTTCAGCACGACGATACGCGGCCGGACCGGTGGTCCACGTTCAAGGAGCTGGCGCGCGCCAACGTCGCCAATGCCACACCGATTCTCCTTCAAGTCATGGGCGCGGGTCGCAAGGCGGCGAAGACACGCGTCATCGCCTTTGGCTTTCAGGTCGTGCTGGGAACGCTGGTCAACGCCATCCTCAACGATCCCGGGCCGCTATCCATTCATGATAGGGAGTTCGAGGAGCGGCTGGCGAATTGTCTGCTGCTGTTGCTGCAGGCCGAGATGGCTTCGGAAGTTTCGACCAAGCGTGGAAAGCGAATTCGTAGGGTGGGTTAGCCGAAGGCGTAACCCACCCTACATCTACGAAATGGTGGCGGGTTACGCTGCGCTAACCCCCTACATTCTCTAGGCCTCACGCGCCGAGATACGCCTTCTGCACCTGGGGGTCCTGCGCCAGGGCCGCGGCGGTGCCCGACAGCACGCTCTTTCCGACCTGCAGCACAGTCGCAAAGTCAGAGACTTCGAGCGCCAGTTCGATCGACTGTTCGGCGAGCAGGATGGTCAGCCCTTCGCGATGCAGCCTGCCAAACGTCTCGTACATGGATTCCACAACCGCCGGCGCCAGCCCGAGCGACGGCTCGTCCAGCATCAGGAGTTTCGGATCGCTCATCAGGGCGCGGCCGACCGCGAGCATCTGGCGCTCGCCGCCGGACATGGTGCCGGCGCGCTGGCTGCGCCGCTCCTTCAGTTTTGGAAACACCTCGTAGACGCGTTCCAGCAGCGCGGCTGCGCGCGTCTTGTCACGCAGCGGCGTCGCGCCGAGCAGCAAATTGTTTTCGACGCTCTGCTGCACGAACAGCCGCCAGCCCTCCGGCGACAATGCAAGCCCCTTGCGCACGATCGCAAACGCGCGCTGGCCGCCGATCTCCTCGCCATCGAAGCGGATCGACCCGTTATGCACAGGGATGAGACCGGCGATGGCGTTGAGCACCGTGGTCTTGCCGCCGCCATTGGAGCCCAGCAACGCCACCACACTGCCCGCCGGCACCTGCAGCGACACGTCGGAGACGCCGATCAGATCGCCGTAGCGAACCTCGAGATTGTCGATACGGAGCAGATGCTCGCTCATGTCGCCGGTCCGCCCATCAGCTCGATCGGCGTATGGCCGGCGGCCGCCTTGGCGGCGCGGGTGCCGAGATAGGCTGCGATGACGGCAGGATTGGCCGTGACCTCGCGCGGGCTGCCGCGCGCGATCTCCTTGCCCTGATGGAACACCACCACGCGGCTCGCCAGCGACATGATGACTTCCATGATGTGCTCGACGATGACGAGCGTGACGCCGGAACGGTGGATGTCGCGCACCAGATCGATCGCGAGTTTCACTTCCTGCTGGGTAAGGCCGGCCATGGCTTCGTCGAGCAGCAACACCTTGGGCTCGGTGGCGAGCGCGCGGGCAATCTCCAGCCGCTTGCGGCCCGGCGTGCCGAGCGAACGTGCGGGCGCATCCGCCAGCCGGCTCATGCCGACGCGGTCCAGCACGGCGCGGGCTTTGGCTTCGGCCTGCGCGCGATGCGGGGTACGCAGGAATGCCCCGATCATGACGTTCTCCAGCACCGTCATGCCTTCAAAAGTCTGCGGCACCTGGAAGGTGCGCGCCAGCCCGAGTTGCGCCCTCGCCTCCGGCGTCAGATTGGTGATGTCATGACCTTCGAACAGCACCTTGCCCGAGGTCGAGACCAGATCGCCGGTCAGGCAATTGAAGAAGGTCGACTTGCCGGCCCCGTTTGGTCCAATGAGGCCGAGAATATCGCCGGGCTCCAGCGTTACGCTGGCGGCGTCGACCGCCTTGAAGCTGCCAAAGGCCTTGGTGACGTCGCGCGCTTCAAGGAGCATTGGCGGCTCCCTTGGTCATGTCGGCAGGCTTGGCGTCGGCAGGCTTGCGTCTGGCCCAGGCGCGATTGATCAGGGCAAGAATGCCGCCCGGCTGAAAGCGGGCGATAATCACGATGATGGCGCCGTAAACGACGAAGGTAAGACCGGCGCCCTTGCCGCCCAGCACGTTGTTGGAGATTTCCTCCAGCGGCACCAGGATCGCGGCTCCCACCAGCGGGCCGAACAGCAGCCCGGCGCCGCCAAGCGCGGCCATGATCAGCATTTTGACCGAAATCAGGATTCCGAGGCCGGACTCCGGATCGACGAAGCCGAACATCATCGAATAAAGCGCGCCGGCGACGCTGGTCAGTCCGGCGCTCAGCATGAATGCATAAAGCTTGGTGCGGCTCGCGGGCGCGCCGAGCGAACGCGCCGCGCGTTCGGAATCCTTGATCGCGCGCAGATAGAAGCCCATCCGGCTGTTGGTCATCCACCAGGTGATGCCGAGCGTGATGACGAGAACGCTCAGGAACAGGTAATAATAGGGCAGCGCCGAGATGAAGGAGAGATCGAACACGGTGCGCGGCACGGTCGGGCCGCTGAGGCCGACGGCGGCGCCGAGCACTTCCACGTTGGTGACGATCAGGCGCGCAAGCTCGGCAACCGCAATCGTCGCCATGCTGAAATAATGCCCGGACAGCCGCAGTGTCGGCACACCGATCACGGCCGCGATCAGGACCGCAGCGGCAACGCCCGCGGGAATCCCGACCAGTGGCGGCAGGCCGAAATGCGAATAGGCCGCCATCGACGCATAGGCGCCACAGCCGAAGAACACCACATGGCCGACCGACACCTGCCCGGCGTAGCCGCCGATGATGTTCCAGGCGGACGCCGCGATCGCATAGAGCAGAACCAGCGCGCCCAGCCGCTGCTGGAATGGCGTCGTGAACACCAACGGATAGAGAATGATCAGCGCGAGCGCGATCGAAGGCCAGATGAAACGCCGCATTACATCTTGCCCATCAGGCCTTGCGGCCGGAACCAGAGAAAACACAGGAACAGCGAATACACCACGATGTCCTTGTAGACCGCGCCGATCCAATAGGCCGACACCGACTCGATGACGCCAATCAGAAGTCCCGCGACCAGCGCGCCCGGCACGCTGCCAAAGCCGCCGAGCGACACCGTGACGAAGGCGACGATGCCCAGCGTCTCGCCAACGGTTGGCGCAACGTAGAAGAACGTCGCGATCAGCGCGCCGGCCAGTCCAGTGGCGCCGGCAGCGATCGCCCAGGCGATCGCCTGCATACTGTCGGGGCGGATGCCCATCAATTGCGCCGCGGTGGCATCCTCGGCGACCGCGAGCATCTTCGAGCCGAGCGAGGTGCGCGTCAGCAGCAGATGAAGCCCCAGCGTCACCAGCAAGGCGACAACACCGGCCAGGAGGCGCGAGGCCTGCAGCTTGATGCCCAACACATCATAAGTGCCGCCGACCAGGTTCTCCGGCAGCGTCAGGAAGTTGGCGCCGAAACCCCAGAATACGGAATAACGCAGCAGCAAAGCGAGCCCGAACGTGCCGAGGATCTGGGCCAGCATCGGCCCCTTCATCACGCTGCGGATCAGGCCGAAATAGACGATGATGCCGAGCGTCGCCAGCACAAGCGCCGCCAGCGGCGCGCCGACAAATGGCCCGACGCCGAACAGTGTCCAGACCACGAACGCGACATACATGCCGAGCATGACGAAATCGCCATGGGCAAAATTGACGATGTTCATCATGCCCCAGATCAACGTGAGGCCGGACGAAAACAAGGCATAGACCGCGCCGAGCAACAGGCCGCCGACGATCACCTGAACGAGGATGGAGGACATTTAAACGGCTTGTTGGTTGAGTACCCAGCTACAGCGGTGCAATGAATGAAATGGCGGGGCAGCGCCCCGCCACGCATCCTTATTACCAGCCCTTGTACGGAAATACGGGCGCCGTCTTCGCCAGTTGCTTGGGCCAGACCGGCACGTAGTTCTCGCCGTCCTGAAGCTGGATGACCAGTCCCGCGGCCAGGATATTCTGGCCCTTGTCGTCGAACTTCACGCCCTTGTAGCCCATGATCAATTGATCGGGCTTGAGGTCGGTCGCCTTCAGCGCCGCCTGGATCTTGGCGGGATCGGTCGAGCCGGCGCGATCGATCGCATCGACCAGCACGAAGAAGCCCTGCATCTGACGCGCCGCGGTATCATCGAGATCATCGCCGCCGCTCTTCTTCTTGTAGATCTCGTTGATCAGGAAGGTCGGCGACCCCGCAGCCCCGATCGCAAAGGACGAGCGGTTGAAGAGACCCTGGATCTGCTTGCCGACAGCCTTCAACGTCGACGGGTCGGAGTAGCCGGAATTATCGGCGATCATCACCGGCGGCTTGTAGTCCAACGCCTGGAACGTCTTGGAGTACAGGATCGCATCCGACGTGTAGCTGATCATGATCACCACGTCCGGCTTCTTGTCCTTGAGCTGTAGCACCTGGCTCTGCACATCGGTGGTGTTGGCCGAATAGGCGATGTCCTGGGCGATCGAAAGCCCATTCTCCTTGAAGACGCTGGTGATGACGTTCGCAACCGACGTGCCGTATTCGGTGTTCTCGTGCACGATGGCGATGGTATCGACCTTCTGGCCGCCGGCCTTCATTTCCTTGAGGAAATCGAGATAGATCTTGGCGAAGTCGGATGCCACCGGCGTCACGCGGAAAAACCATTTGAAGCCGCGCTCGGTGAGGTTGGCCGCAACCGACTCGCCATTGACGAAGGGGATGCCGTATTTCTCGGCGATCGCGCTCGCCGTCAGCGTGATGCCGGACTGGTAGGCGCCGGTGAGCGCAACCACCTTCTCTTCGGTGATCAGCCGGAGCGCCTGGTTCTGCCCGACCGCGGGGCTGCCCTGATTGTCGGCGAACACCACTTCGACCTTGGCGCCGCCGAGACCCTTGAGGCCCGCATTCTTGGTCAACGGCAGATTGCCGAGCGCGGGATTGCCGCTGTTGATGATCTCGACCGCGGTTTCGATCGCCGCCTTGCCGTGCACGCCGGCGCTGGCGGCGTTGCCGCTCAAGGGAAAGATCGCGCCGATCTTGACCGTCTTGTCCTGGGCCGAGGCCGCGCCCGCGAGCGCAACCGACATGGCGGCAGCCGAAAGCAGCCCTACGATATGGTTCAATTTCATTTTGAAGATCTCCCCCGCCGATACCGGCTCCTTTGAGCCTGGACATGCCCGGCTTCTTTATTCTTTGCGCAGTCAGCATCGCATGGCCGATTGGCATCGGCAAGTTGCGGCGACCAAGCCGGCAAGGCTCGCGACGAGCCGCAACAATCGCTACGCGCAACGGAGACAAATCAAACGCCGTGCGTGCCGATCGATCAACCCATGCCCCGCCTGCATCCGGCTCGCCCCGGTTGAGAAGGTTTCAGCGCAAGCCCAAGGCCGTAGCGGCCGAACTTGTCGGGGTCGAATGCGGGCACCCTCACCGCTGCCCAAAAGGCCCCTTCAGCGCGCGAGTGGCGATAGCCCAAGCCAGATTTTGCGCCCGAAATTGCGTCTCCTTCCGTGCTTGCCAAGGCCCGGACCGAACGAGTAGAAGACGCACGAGCGAAAGCGGTGATTTCCACGATCCCGCTCCAGTCGATTGCCCAGACATCTGCTTAAGATATTGATGTAATTGGGTAATATTGGGGAATGGTGTAACGGTAGCACAACAGACTCTGACTCTGTTTGTCTAGGTTCGAATCCTAGTTCCCCAGCCAGACTCAGCTTTCCGACCAGCAGATTGATCCGAACGGCCTTTTGCCCGCAGACGACAAATCGACGGGGGCATGTTGGACCACATTCGTAGATCATCCGATGGCGGCCTAGCCTGCCGTTACAATCGTGGTCCAGACGTCGAAGACGTAGGTTGGACACCCGGTCAAGAAGCTCGGATTTCTTGCCTGGTTGGTTAGTCCCTCGAGCACCGCCGAGCGCGGTGGTTATTAAGTGCCAAGCGACAGCGTCGAAGCTTGTTCGCGCCGGCTGCCACCCTTCGCCTCGCATCTGATCGCCGCAGACCCCGGTTCCGGTGGCCTTGTCGGCGCGATCCTGCCGCTCGTCGAGATGATCGCCATGCATCTCTTCCTGTTACGCGAACGGCTCACCAGGCTTTCACTCGATCGTATTCGGACGCGCTGCATCTGCCGCCGAAAGAGCTGCCGTCCGTCCCATGCCGGGCGCTCAGCCCCCGCATCGCGTGTTCGATCTCGCCGCGCGTGAGCCCGATATCCCGAAGCATGTGGTCGTTCATCTCGTTCAATTCGGAAATCGCCTGACGTATCGCCAGTTCCGTTTCGATTGTGCGCCTCAAGCGCGCAATCAGTTTGGCAGCAGGTACGAAGAGGAGCGCAATTGTCGCAGTTCGCAAATGCCGAGGCGATCGCGTGCGATCCGGTTCGCGCGAGGGCTTAAAGAACGGCCGAAAACTGAAATATGAGTATTCTGACAAGCTGAAATCCTCCGCAACGTGATGCGGAGAATTTGCCTGAAGGCAACTACCCGATTATCTCGGGCAAGCCAAACAGGGTTACGGCTGTAATGGCGATGGCATCAATCTGAAATCTGACCATCAGCCGTCTTCTACTACAATTGAAACCACTTTGCTTCGCATATGTAATCTCGATCGAAGGTAGGTGATTCATGCTGGCGTACAGGCCATCCGTGAGTGACCTATGAGAATGCTTCCTCCGAGACCCGCCAGGCGACATTTCTTTCGGTCCGTAACAATCTTGCTCGCTTTACTAATGCGACCTCCGGCTGCTGCATTGGACGCCGCGCAGATCGACCGAACACCTCGACTTGCTATCATTTCAGCATACAAACCCGAATTGTCGCCTCTTAAAAGTAGGATGAGCGTGACCCGGACAACGATTATCGCTGATACCACGTACATTCTCGGCAAGCTCGAGGGCAAAGATGTAGTCCTGTTCCTTAGCGGCGTTTCAATGGTCAATGCTGCAATGACTACGCAAGGCGCAATTGATCATTTTAGGATCACGGGGATCGTGTTCTCAGGAATTGCTGGTGGTGTGAATCCCAGCCTTTCTCCTGGGGATGTCGTCGTGGCAGACCGTTGGTCCGAGTTCCTCGAATCCGTCTTTGCCCGACAAACTGCGACCGGTTGGTCCGTGCCGAATTGGCTTGGCAAAACACAGCCGAACTACGGGATGATCTTCCCCTACGCGGTCGGAATAGCTCATCCCGATCAGAACGAGCCGGAAAAGCGCTTCTGGTTTGAAGTCGATCCGGCCATGCTAGACACTGCCCGCACGATCGCAACGAAAGTCGATCTGGACGCCTGCTTTAAACCGAATGCCTGTGTCATTCGTCGTCCCCGTATCGTTATCGGGGGCGCGGGCGTCTCCGGACCGGCCTTCATTGACAATGCCGAATTTCGCCAATGGATATATAATACCTTCACCGCAAATGTAGTTGATAATGAAAGTGCGTCTGTCGCCCACGTAGCCTACTCGAATCATATCCCCTTCATCGCCTTCCGAAGCCTTTCCGATCTAGCGGGCGGCGAAGCTGGTGAAAACACGGAAAATGACCTCGAACATCTGGCGTCGAATAATGCCGCGGTTGCCGTCAGGGCATTTTTGCGTGCACTCCCCGGTAAATGACCGGACCCAAGGCTACCGGGGATATTCTGCGGCGGGCCACCGGCAGTCACTAAAATTCCGGTGGCCCCATCGAAACCGCTCCCAATTTCCTCTGCTCGGCAGAAGACGCGACCGACGAAAATGCTTATATCGGCGCCAGCGCCATCTGAAATTGATGTCGATCAAATTTGACGCGTGATCGTCTCGTTCTGCCGTTCGATGCGGGCCTGCCAATCTAGTCGGCGGCTGGAGGAGGAAGCGAGCGGTCCGCAACGTCAGCGATGAGATAAGCGGCACAGTGAAGCAGCTCGGCATTTACATGCGCTCGCTGGGGACGCCGATCCATATTCGGACGGATAACTCCCAAAGCTGCCTAAACGACTCGCCCGCACCGCCGATACATTCCTTCCAGCTGCTTGCCTTGAAGGAAAACGGTTCGAGGAGTGAGGCCTCCCCGACTATCGAGCCATCTCTGTATCGGTGAAGGATACATCGAGTATAGCATCCGAGTAGCTCCGCGGTTCGTGACAGTGCGACCGCTCTTGCTGAAATCCCACGCAGCGTGAAACGCGAGAATGGCGCGTGGCGTCACGCAGATATGGGAGGGAGCAACGGCTGAAAGCACTATGGTGCAGGCCGAGGCGCACAGGCCGTCGATCATCACGGATTGACGAGAGGCCCGCAGTTTGTCGTATCTGTACATATAGCGCTCGATCTCTCCGCCTCGATCATTTGCGATGCGAACCACAGCGTGGCTTGCATCGGTAGCGATTAGCGAAAGTAGTCCGGCGACGCAGGCTGCCCTAAACCTCATGGTATCGCCCCATCAAAAGACCCCGTGCTGAGGCCATTGGAATGGGCGGAGCTCCGCCGACGTTGACCTAGGTCAATCACTGGAAAGATGCTAGAGTGGGGTTCCGGTCGAGTTGAACTCTACAAAGCAGTGCAGATACAAATAGCTGGCGTTGAGTCCGCGCGAAAAGCGAATGCTGAGAGGGCTGGCTCAAGGACCACCAAATCTCGACCGAAATCGGCGACAGGTAAGACCAGATAGGATTGCAGCGTGAACGGCTGCTCCAGAAACTGCCGATCGATACGTACGAGCACCTTACGGCGGTGGCACTACGAATGGCTCCATGGCCGCCGGGCGGCACAAGAAGGTAACCGCCAAACCTTCGGTCCAAAGCCTTTGCGCGGGAAGATCAATCGAGCGACTTACTCGTCACCCTAAGTCGTTGTGCGAGGATTCTCATTACCTTGAGAGCGAAATACGGGGTTTGGGTTACAAGAAAGAGAAATTGCTTTTCCGAGATGGGAACCAGCTCAACGTCGGTGATCGCCACGGCAGTGGCGCTCCGCGGCTCGCTGTCAATCAGAGCCATTTCACCAAAAATATTGTCAGTCGTAAGATCGGCCATCGTTCTGTTGCCGACTTGAATGCGAACGTAACCGCTCTTGATAACGAAAAGCTCATCCGCCGTCTCGCCTTCACGAAAAATGACACCCCCGGCCCTTATTCTCCGGGTCCCGATATCATTGCCAGTTAAGAGGCTGAAGCTCGCATCGACCGCCATTTGCCAACTCCCACACCAATGAATGAGCACACGGTAGCAGCATAGCGAACATCTCGGCACATGGCCAAAATGTCCATTGGTCACTGGCAGAGCGCCGACGCTTTAGGCCAAGACCGGATGTCAGGCTACCTTGATTAGCCGGGGCGACTTGGAGAGCTTGGCAGTCGCCCTGTTGCAGGCCGACATGCCTCTCCCGAAGTCGGTCCGCCTGCTGGGCGTTTCAACGCCCTTACTGCAGACCGAGCGGGCCAGTCGCAGCTCGATTTGCCGATCTGGAGGCCGCTCGTGCAGTACCGACCCATGTGGAACCGGTCCTGCTTCAGCGGCATAACCTTCCGTCGCCGGACCCATTTTGTTAAAATGGCCGTAATGTCGCGCCAAGCTGGCCTGCCGCGACTGGTTTGCGGGAGAACATGACGATGTCGTCGAAAAACTCGATGGATTGGATGCTTTCGGAAGCCATCGGCCAGCTCGCCCGCGCCGAACGGATCCATCGTCAGTTCTTCAGGTTGAGCGCGACGGAATTGCCCGCTCCCAGTTGGGAACCTCCCGTGGACGTCTTGGAGACCAAGGAGGAGATCCTGATCTTTGTGGCGCTCCCGGGGGTGGATCCTCAAACCGTCGACACCATTGTGGAAGGCGACGCCATCGTGATCTCCGGACGACGGGAATTGCCGAGAGAATTGAGGGATGCGCACATTCATCGGCTCGAACTGCCACAGGGGCGCTTCGAGCGAAGGATCGCTCTTCCCGTCGGACGCTATGCGGTGACCCGGACGTCCACCAACGGCCACCTCCTTCTACGCCTCGCAAAATCCATCTGAGACGCACAATGAGCCATGAAGATACGCCGACCGCGGACGTAGGCCCGACTTCCGTCCAAACTCCCGCCGACGCGCTGATCATCGTGCCCGTCCGCGACGCTGTGCTCTTTCCCGGCGTTATTGCTCCGATCACGATCATGAGACAAAAATCGATCGCTGCCGCGCAGCAGGCGGTGCGCGAGCAGAGGCCGATCGGAATACTGCTTCAGCGCAGCCCCGATATCGACGATCCACTCCCTGTCGACCTTCACCGCATTTGCACCATCGCGAACATCGTGCGGTACATGACCGCTCCCGACGACACCCATCACATCATTTGCCAAGGCGTGCGGCGAGCGCGGATCCTCGACTTCATTCCTGGCATGCCGTTCCTTGCCGCGCGCGTGCAGGAGATCGACGAGCCGAAAGCGATGTCGCCCGACATCGAGGCGCGCTTCCTGAACCTGCAGCGGCTGGCGGTCGAGGCCATCCAGCTACTGCCTCAGGCGCCGCCGGAGTTGCTGGCCGCCTTCCAGTCGGTGACGTCGCCGGCGGCGCTTGCGGACCTGGCGACTTCCTACCTGGACATCAAGGCCGAGGAGAAACAGGAGATCCTTGAAACTGTAGATCTGACCTCTCGGATCGAAAAGGTTTCTCGCCTCCTCGCCCAGCGACTGGAAGTCCTGCGGCTCTCGGCCGAGATCAGCCAGCAGACCAAGGCCGTGTTCGACGAGCGCCAACGCGAGGCGGTGCTGCGCGAGCAGATGGCCACCATCCAGCGTCAGCTTGGCGAGGGCGACGGCAAAGCGCGGGAGGTCGCCGAACTGACGGAGGCGATCACCAAGGCTCAAATGCCTCCCGAGGCCGACGCACAGGCGCGCAAGGAGCTGCGACGATTCGAGCGCACGTCCGACGCATCCGGAGAGTCCGGTATGATCCGGACGTACCTCGATTGGCTCACGGAGCTCCCGTGGACCACGCCTGCCGAGAAGGCGATCGACATCGCAGAGGCGCGGAAGATCTTGGATGAAGACCACTTCGGCCTGGAGAAGATCAAGCAGCGGATCGTCGAGTATCTGGCCATTCGCAAACTCGCGCCCCAGGGCAAGGCGCCGATCCTGTGCTTCGCCGGACCACCAGGTGTAGGCAAGACGTCGCTGGGGCAATCGATCGCACGGGCACTCGGCCGTCCGTTCGTCCGCGTCAGTCTGGGTGGCGTGCACGACGAAGCCGAGATCCGGGGGCACCGCCGTACCTACATCGGAGCCCTGCCCGGCAACATCATCCAAGGCATCAAGAAAGCTGGCGCCCGCAATTGCGTCATGATGCTGGACGAAATCGACAAGATGGGCCGAGGTATCCAGGGCGACCCGTCGGCCGCGATGCTCGAGGTGCTGGATCCGGAGCAGAACGGCACTTTCCGGGACAACTACCTCGCGGTCCCCTTCGATCTCTCTCGCGTCGCCTTCATCGCAACGGCCAACAATCTCGACACAATTCCAGGACCGTTGCTGGACCGCATGGAGATCATCAGCCTTCCCGGCTACACCGAGGACGAAAAGCTGGAGATCGCGCGCCGGTATTTGGTCCGGCGCCAATTGGAAGCGAACGGCCTGACTGAACAGCAGGTTGAGCTTGAGCCAGATGCGCTGCGTCTCATCATCAAAGGATACACCAGGGAAGCCGGCGTCCGGTCGCTCGAACGAGAGATCGGCCGCGCGCTGAGGTACGCGGCGGTGCGGATTGCCGAGGGCTCATCCGAGAAGGTCGCAATTTCCAGCGGCGAGCTCTCGACGATACTGGGCCAGCCTCGCTTCGAGGGCGAGATCGCCTTGCGGACTAGCGTGCCGGGCGTCGCGACTGGTCTCGCCTGGACGCCGGTCGGCGGCGACATTCTCTTCATTGAGGCGACCCGCGTGCCCGGCAGAGGCGGCCTTATCCTGACGGGCCAGCTCGGCGATGTGATGCGCGAGAGCGCTCAGGCTGCCATGACCCTGGTCAAGAGCAAGGCGTCCGACTTGGGCATCGAGCCGGCGGTGTTCGAGAAGAGCGAGATACACGTCCATGTCCCCGCCGGGGCGACGCCCAAGGATGGGCCAAGCGCCGGCGTCGCCATGTTCACCGCCCTCACCTCGCTGCTGACCAACAGGACCGTCCGGAAGGACACCGCCATGACCGGCGAGATCTCCTTGCGAGGTTTGGTGCTGCCGGTCGGCGGCATCAAGGAGAAGGTCGTCGCGGCCGCGGCCGCCGGGCTGACGCGCGTCATGCTCCCGGCCCGCAACCGGCGAGACTTCGACGACATTCCGAAGGGCGCACGTGATGCACTCGAATTCATCTGGCTTGAGCGCGTCGACCAGGCCGTCGAGGCGGCGCTCGATCGACCGCCGGCCTCAAAATGAAGCGCTTGTCGACATTGCCGAAAGCACCTGCAATCGGTGCTGGTGACCCTGATTAAGGCGCCCTTCGTTGGTCCGGTCTGGGTCTTCGACGACAATTCGACGCTTTCGCATGGTCCCGGAGATCCACCGCGACTGTTGGAGATGGCCTCATAAGTTAGCGGCTATCTTTTGCCTTAGCCATCCCAATGGACGTCTAATCCAATGGCAGCATTCTCCTCCGGGCTTGCGAGCCAGTATCCGTGGTCCTCTACCAGCCTCTGAAAACGCTGAGCAGCCACCTGAGGATCGTTGGCGTCACCATCAACCGCGATATCACGAATGAAACGACCCAACCGCATCGTTGTCACGCAAAGCATGGAGGCAGCGATTCCGGACGAATTCCTCCAAGCATGCTTGATACCATCCTGCGCATCGAGCACATCCCCGGCACCAAGCATTTCCCAATGATCTCCGCGAAATGCGTCCAAAGTTCCAGACACCACGTAAAATGTTTCACGATCTGCATGGCTGTGCATCGGCACGACCACTCCGTGGGGCAAGGTGCACAGCATCACGCAGTAGTCTCCGTCGCCGTCGGTCAACTCGGTCAGATACTTGTTGGTGGGCCGCACATCCTGCTGAGGTGAGAAAATTTCGTGTGTGTCCGATCCGGCCTTTGAATTGCGTGAGTTGGCTTTACCATCGCGAGGCATATCAGGAAGCGTCGTCTCATTCGTTCTGATTTTAAGCGCAGGCCGATAGCGGTGATTTTCGCCGACGCGCCGCACGAGAGCGTGACGGGTGCACGCTACAATTCTGTTTCAACGAAAGGACGAGGCGCTACAACCGAAACATTGAAACATCTTGCGCCGGGGGCATACCTGTCCGCCCCCGAAGCGGATATTGGGACAGGTCTCCTGAATGTCCGCTTTAGGTAATTTGCAGATGCTGGCACTACCCGGACCGTTAGATCCGGGTTCTCTGCTGACAAGTTCGCCGGACCCCCGAAAACGGCGAACTAGCCTCCCGCGCCGATTACGCCGGTCGCGTTGATCTCCACCTTGAGCGGCGGGCTGGCCTTCGGCGAGCCAACGCGCTTTACCTCGATCAAGGTCGAGCAGGGAAAGTCGCCGGTGAAGAACTCTCGGCGCGCGCGCCACACCTCGGTGTTTTCATCGAGATTGGTGACGTATACCGTGATAGACATGATGTCATTCATCTTGCCGCCCGCGGCTTCCAGCAGGTCCTTGAACTTCTGGAAGATCGACTTGGCCTGGACGTACATGTCATCGCCCGGATGCTCCCCCTTAGGCCCCGAGGCAGTCATCCCCGCGATGTGGAAATGTTCGTTTACCACTTTCATATTCGACCAAGTCTGCGGCGGCGCCTCGGCCACCTTGGGCGAGCGGATGGTTTTCATGCTCGAGGGTCTCCTTCTGTGAAACGGGTTCGAATGAGCGAGGATGCCATGTCATCTAGACCTTTCCCCCCAAACAGTTCGTGGCGGTTGTCCTCCCAGTTCGCTACGCGCAAGTGGATCGTATCACGCACGTCGCGCTGGTAAACCGGGTCTGACTTTGGGTGCTCGCGGCGATTGAAGGCGGCATTCGCGGACAAAGGACGGCGGCTGGGATGCCCGCTACCGGCCGCTCGAAGTCGATCTAGGGCGCGAGCGGAGTAATTGTCAGCAAGGCCTTCACGCGCGCAAGAAGTGAGTCCGTCTGTTTCCGTTGTTCACGGCGCCACAATGCGACTCCCACGGCGCAGCCCATGACGCATATGGCAAGCAGGTAATAGAGATGCGCCAGCGGCACTGAGGCCAACAGCAGTGAAACAAATAGCGGCGTCAATCCACCAAAGATCGCATAGGCGACGTTGTAGGAAAACGACAGACCGGAAAAGCGGATCGCTGCCGGGAAAGCACGGACCAGGACGTAGGGCACGCCACCGATGATGCCGACAAAAAAACCTGTCAGCGCGTAGAGCGGCAACAGCAGAGACGGCTCTCCGGTGCCCTTGGTATAGAGCAGCCAGGTGCTGAGACCGAGGAGAATGCTGCCGAAGGTAAAGAAGCGCCCCGCACCCAATCGATCAATGATCGCGCCCGCGGCTACGCAACCAATCGTCAGGCACAAGGTCGCAACGGTGTTGGCCCCCAGAGCCAGACCCGCCGGCACGCCCGACTTTTGCAGCAAGGTCGGCGTCATGAGAATGACGATCACGATCGCGGCCGAAAGAAGCCAGGTCAGCAACATCGACACGATCACCGCGCGGGCGTGATTGCGGATCACTGCTTTAAGCGGCAGTCCGGCGGCCAGCACCTTGCGCGCCTGCATTTCCCTGAAGATCGGGGTCTCCTCGAGCAACTGACGCAAATGGACCGCCCATAGGCCAAGCACACCGCCGAACAGGAAGGGCAGCCGCCACGAAATCTCGACCGGCGTAGACAGGCTGTTGAGCGTTGTCGCGACCACGGAGCCGAGCAGGATGCCACCGGTAAGTCCCGCAGCCATGGTGCCGCAGGCGAAGCCGATGCGGTTTGCCGGAACATGTTCGGATACAAAAACCCAGGCGCCGGGAACCTCTCCGCCAACGGCCGCACCCTGGACAATGCGAAGGACGATAAGCGCGATCGGTGCCCATACCCCAAGCCGGGCATAGACAGGCAGCAAGCCCATCCCCAGTGTCGCGACGGCCATCATCAGGATGCTGACCGTAAACATCCGCTTTCGGCCGAGTCGATCGCCAAAATGCGCGATGACGATGCCGCCCAATGGACGCACAAAATATCCGACGGCAAAGATGCCAAAGATCTGGAATTGCCGCAGCCAATCCGGGATCTCCGGCGGAAAGAACAGCTGTCCCAATGTCTGGGCAAAGAAAACAAAAATGACGAAGTCGTAGAATTCCAGGGCGCCGCCAAGCGCCGACAGGGCAAGGGTCCTGTAGTCGTCCATCGTCAGTGGGCGCCTTGAGAGCCGAGGTCGAAACTCGGCGCCTGCATCAGGTGTCGCTGCCCCGTCGATTGAACTGCGCAGGCCAGCAGGCGCCTGAGACTTCTTTTGCGAGTTAATGACTTCCATCGATTTCGCCTCACGGTGTAATCAACCATTTAAGGTCGATTTAGCCACCGGAGGTTCGTTCAAAAGCGTTCAAATCCCGGACTGTGCGTCCCAATTCTTGGACGACCGTGACGAGTGCCGGAAAATTGAACCTGAGCTGCTTCACGGCTGCGAGATGAGCTCGCAATCCGCTATGCAGTTCTACCGCATGAGATCGGTAGCGAGACCGCCCAGCGTGCGCACCGCATTCACGGTCGATGTGACGTCAAAGTGACCATAGTTCAGGCGAACAAAATTCTTGTACTTTCTCTTTGCTGAAAAGAGCGGTCCGGGGGCGATGCTGATCCCCTCCGCCAGGGCAAGTTGGTGCAGCCGCAACGCGTCAATCGACTTCGGCATTTCGATCCAAAGCATGTAGCCGCCCTGCGGCTGCGTGAGGCGGCAGCCCGCCGGGAAATGCGTCGTCACGGCCTCCGTCATGGCCGCAAGTGCGCCCCTCAGACGTTGCCGAAATCCGCGCAAATGCCGCTCATAGCCGCCGTGTTTTAGATATTCGGCCAACGCGGCCTGCGGCAACGACGCCGTTGAGATAGTACTGATGAACTTCAAGCGCTCGATTTCCGATCTGAACCTGCCGGGTGTGAGCCAGCCGATCCGGGAGCCCGGCGCGAGACATTTGGCGAAGGATCCACAGTGTAGAACGAGCCCTGACCGGTCGAACGCCCTGGCGGGCCGAGGTTTTGTGTCGCCGAAATAGAGTTCCGAATAAACATCGTCTTCGATGAGGGGCGTGTCGGCTCTTGCCAACATGTCAACCAATTCCCGCTTCTTCTCATCCGGCATCGACGCACCGAGCGGGTTTTGGAAATTCGACATGACGAGACAGGCTGCCACGTCGAGGGAATTCAGCGCATTCTTTAGCGAACCAAGATCAATGCCGTCGCGAGGACTCGTCGGGATCTCAACCACCTTCATCCCCATACGTTCAATCGAGAGCAGGGTCGAGTAGAAGGTGGGCGATTCAATCGCGATGATATCGCCTGGTTTTGCAACGGCGTTCAGACTGAGATTGATGGCCTCCATAGCGCCGCAGGTGATGACGATATCATCAGGTGCAATGTCTACTCCCGCTTCCGCGTAGCGCAGTGCAATGAGTCGACGCAGTTCAACATTGCCCGGCGGCAAATCCCTTACGCTGCTCCACACGGGGAGTCGGCGCGCCGCATCGGCGGCCGCTTTGTTCAGCCTATCGGTGGGGAAGTGCTCGGGACTTGGAAAGGCTGATCCCAACGGCACGATCTCGGGATGCTTGATCGCCTCCAGAACGTCGAACACCAGATTGGCAACGTTGACCTCCGTACTCACAGGTGCAGGCGATGACCTTAAAGGCAGAGCGGCCTGCCCTGACGGACGTGAGCGCACGTAGTAGCCGGATCTTGGCCGAGCTTCGATGAGGCCAGTGTCCTCAAGCCGCACATACGCTTGCAATATCGTCCCGAGGCTGGCCCCGCTTTTCTTTCGCGTAGCCCGCAGCGAAGGCATGCGATCGCCAGGTCGCAACACCCCACGCTCAATCAGGTCGCTCAGGGTTCGCGCGATGCCTTCATACAGGTGGGTCTCGGACATATCCGCCTCTCTGAAAAGCCGAATGGCAGCATCTGTTACACCCGAAAACTTGCATAACTGACTCAGTCTGTCACGCGTCTGCCTCTGTTTAAGAGCCAACGGCTTTGATTATGTACGCGATGAGTTGCGCCGGTCCGTAGCCACACGTGACCCGACGCGGCTCTGATCCAGTTCGGAACACAGGAAAGCCCATTCAAAGGTCAGGATCGACCGGACCGGGCGCTCGCAGCCGGTTCCACGAAGCAACAAAGCATTCGCCACATGCGAATGAGCGATGCGGACCAATCAAAGACGGTGCTCGCAAACCCCTACCTTGAATACGGACAATCATAAGCAGGAGCGCGTCGACATGCCGTACGTCGAAACACAGGACGGTACCCATATTTTCTACAAGGACTGGGGCCAGGGAAAGCCCATCGTCTTTCATCATGGCTGGCCGTTGAGCGCAGATGACTGGGACACCCAGATGCTGTTCTTCGTCCAGCGCGGATACCGAGTGATAGGCATCGATCGCCGCGGCCATGGGCGTTCAAGCCAGACTTCCGGTGGACACGATATGGATCACTACGCTGCGGACGCCGCCGCAGTTGTTACCCATCTCGCCCTGCGCGACGCCGTCCATATCGGGCATTCCACCGGAGGAGGTGAAGTGACGCGCTACGTCGCGCGCCATGGCAAGGGGCGGGTCGCCAAGGCAGTGCTGATGTCCGCCGTGCCACCCATCATGGTGAAGACCGCGAACAACCCGGATGGCCTCCCCATCGACGTATTCGACGGGCTCCGCGCAAGCCTCGCCGCCAATCGCGCCCAGTTCTATCGAGACGTCGCGTCGGGTCCGTTCTATGGGTTCAATCGACCCGGGGCCAAACCGCTGGAGGGTGTCATCACGAATTGGTGGCGCCAAGGCATGATGGGCGCCGCCAACGCGCATTACGAGGGCATCAAGGCGTTCTCCGAAACCGACTTCACCGAGGATCTGAAGGCCATTGATGTGCCGACGCTCGTGATGCACGGAGACGACGATCAGATCGTGCCATACAAGGACGCCGCCTTGCTCTCGGCGAAGCTCCTTAAACGCGCGACGCTGAAAATCTATCCGGGGTTTCCCCATGGCATGCTCACCACCCACGCTGACGTGATCAACGAGGAGTTGCTGGCGTTCATCGAATCTTGAGACCTGGCGCGCGCTCAAGAGCGCAGCCGGGATCCAGGGACAGCCACTTAAGAAACATCCGATCGAGGAGGAATCTCCGATGTCCGCAGGCACGACGCATACACTGTCACGACGCGGCTTTTGCATATGTTGCGCCGTCGCGGCCGGCCTTGGTACGAAAAGTAGCTGGTTGACGCCCGGCGAAGCCTTTGCCAAGGCACGAGGCATTGTCGACACGATCCGCGACGCCGCAGCGACCATGCCCCTCCAGGTTCACAAGTTGCGCGGCGACGTCACCGTTGTCGAGGGGTCAGGCGGCAATATCGCCGTCTTGACCGGCAAGGACGGCACGCTGTTCGTCGATGCCGGCATCACCGCGACACGTCCACGCATCCTGGAGGCCGTCCATTCCCTTAGCCGCGATCCGATCAAGCATCTCATCAATACCCACTGGCACTTCGACCACACGGACGGCAACCAGTGGCTAAACGCGGAAGGCGCCGCAATCCTGGCCCACGAGAACACACACAAGCATCTGCTGACTGCGCAGAACGTTGAAGACTGGGACTACAGATTTCCTTCGCCACCCCTGGCGGCGGTACCCACGCAGGTGTTCTCGACGGAACAGACCATCAGTATCAACCGCTCCACCCTCAACCTGAAATACTACGGTCCAGCGCATACAGACTGCGACATCTCGGTAACGTTCGCCGAGGCCGATATTCTCCACTGCGGCGACACCTACTGGAACGGCATCTATCCATTCATCGACTATTCGACCGGCGGGAACATTGACGGGATGATAAAGGCTGCCAACGCGAATGTCGCCGCGGCTGGAGACAAGACCATTGTTATCCCGGGCCACAACCTGCCCGATCGAGCCAGTGCGACAAGCAACAGGGCCGAGCTGATGGTCTATCGCGACATGCTTGTCGCCATCCGCGAGAAAGTCGCAACGCTCAAGCGTTCGGGCCGCTCGCTCGATGAGGCCATCGCCGCCAAACCGACGGCGGAGTTCGATGCGAAATGGGGGCAATTTCTCATCACCCCGGCGCTCTTCACCAAACTGGTCTACGAGGGCGTCTGAATGCTGAAATGCGCCCCTGGCATCAAGACCATTGCGATCATGTTTGCGCTTCCGTCCGAGCGCACCAACTCCTGCTTCTCGAGGAGCTTTCAACATGCCTGCCCCTGAAAAAGCGCTTCGGATCGACATACCGGTAAAACTTTCGGAAGCCAAAGTCGTGTTCAGCGTCGGGGACTTGCAATTCGAGGGAGACCTTCCGGCTTCGCTCTTTCACATGCAGCTCATCAAGAACGACATCGCTGACTGGCGGGCGACCTCGGAGATTGTCGCAGTCTTCCATACGAATGCCGGACATGTGACGCTGCACGACGCGGCGTACAACCGAGATCGCAACATCGCGACGGGCAATCCTTACAAGGATCTCATTTCCGCTCTGCAGCAGCAGGGCGTGAAGGTGGAACTTTGCGGCGCGACCGCGAAGGTTCACGGCTGGGGAAACGAGGACCTGCTTGGAGACATCAGGGTCAATACAGATGCGATGGCGAGAACGACACAGCTCGTCCAGCAGGGATTCGTGAAGATCACCGAGTAGGTCCGGTCCATGACGCAGCGACGGCTACCAGGGGGATCGGTTCGCACGTTGTCAAAGTTCGAACTGGACGACGGTGATGCATGCTCGATCTGAACGATTTCTTTCTGTTCGTGCAAGTGGTCGACAGGGGCGGATTTGCGGCCGCCAGCCGAATTCTGCGGACTCCCAAGTCTACGCTCAGTCACCGCATCCAACAGCTTGAAACCAATCTCGGCGTACGGTTACTCAACAGGACTTCTCGCAAGTTCGGGATGACGGATGCGGGCGAGGACTTCTATCAGCGCGCTGTCGCGATGTTGCGGGAGGCGGAATCTGCAGAAAACATCCTCCGGCATCGGCTGAGCGAGCCGAGCGGCAGCATAAGATGCACCGGAGACGTGGCGACCATGCAGTTTGCCATGAACGGCATTATCAACGACTTCCTGACCCAGCATCCAAAAGTAAACCTCGTCGTGCATGCCTGCGACCGGTTGGTGGATATCGTCGGAGAGAACTTCGACGTCGTCATCAAGACGCACTTTGGCCCGTTGCCCGACTCCAACCTCGTTCAAAGGACGCTCGCGACCGCCCCCTGGTTCCTGTTCGCCGGATCCGACTATCTTGCCGCAAATGGAGAAATAAAGCAGCCCCAGGACCTCCGGGATCATCCCTCGCTCTTCATGATGAAAATGGGCGTCGAGCCGGTCTGGCGATTGCGTCCTGCCGACAAGGCGCGACAGAAGAATGAATTCGTGTTGCCACTGACCCCGAAATTGTTGAGCGATGACTGGATCGGGCTCAAAGACGCAGCAGTCAAAGGTCTCGGGATCGTGGCATTGCCGGGTTATATCTGCGTCGCCGCTGTCAGATCCGGGGCGCTGCGACGAGTGTTGCCCGACTGGATTGCCGCCAACTCCACGATTACGGCACTCATTCCCCACAGGCAGGGATTGCTGCCCTCAGTTCGGGTTTTCCTCGATCACCTAGCGACGGAGTTTCCGAAGGCAGTGCGGATGTAGATCGTCCAACCATGTCCGCTTCGACACGGCGGCATTTCGATCTCTCCTCCTTGTTATCTGGTACTCAACTTTAATTGACGCGGCAGCCATCGTGAATCCCGGTGACCACCACCAAATGATGTCCCTCAACGTTCATGGCTACCTCGATGTCATCTGAAACCGCGCCTTCCGATTCCACTACCGCGCTATCCGATCGCTTCTGCGCCGGCCTTGTCACTGGCCACGGCCGTTGCGCTCGGCGCTTCACGCCTGTTTGCCCCGCGAATGCGCAGCATGGTTACGCCGCCTTACACACGTAATCGACACGTAAGAAGGAGTCTTCCATGGGCACGCCGCTCCCGATATCGGTCCTCGATTTCTCGCCGATGCGTGACGGCGAAACGGTAGGCGATTCCCTGCGCCAGACCGTCGAGTTGGCACAGCTGGCCGAGTCGCTGGATTACCGGCGCTTCTGGTTCACCGAACATCATAACGTGGAACGCCTGACCAATGCCGCCCCGGCCGTCGTGCTCGCGCACATCGCCAGCGTGACGCGATCGATCCGCGTTGGCTCGGGCGGGGTGATGCTGCCCAACCATTCGCCGCTGGTCATTGCCGAGCAGTTCGGGACGCTGGCGGGCCTGCATCCCCACCGGATTGATCTCGGGATCGGGCGCGCGACGGGCGGGCCCGGTGCGGATTCGGAGATCTTCCGGATGCTCCGCAAGCCGCTCGATGCGCGCGATCGATTCAAAGGCGACCTCGACGAGCTTCTGGCGCTGCTCGGTGAACGGCAGGCGGACGACGCTGCGTACGTCCCTTCGCGGGGACTCGATGTCCCGGTGTGGCTTCTGGGATCGTCGACATCGTCGGCGGCGCTGGCCGGGACGCTCGGCTTGCCGTTCTCCTACGCGAACCATATAGCGCCTGATGACCTGCAGGCGGCCTTACAGGCCTATCGCAGGAACTTTCGAGCTTCCAGAACACTGCAACGCGGCTATGCGATGGTCTCTGCCTTCATCATTGCTGCGGAGACCGATACTCAAGCCCGGGAGCTGATGGCATCGATCCGGCCGATCCTGCTGCAGTGGTTTCGCAAGACAGGCGTGCCATTGGCGACAGACGATGTCACGACACCTGCTGCAGCGGCAACGCGCGAGCAAGACCTGGCCTATGCGATCGTCGGCTCGCCGGAGACGGTGCGATGCGGTATCGAAGCGATGGTGCGAAAGACGCAGGCCGACGAACTGATGGTCATCACGCTGATCCGCGACTCCGCTGCCGCACGCCGCTCCTACGAGATCGTTGCCCGCGTCTGCAGGAACATCACCCGTGAGCCCGCGAGATCCACCATTGGCTGAGGATGAAGCCGTCGACATTTCCTGCACAACGCGCGGCGCGCAATCACCGCCTTTACCAACGATTGGAGCGAAAATGAAACCCGGTGTCACCACGGAATTTGAAACGACGGAATTCGCAGGGATAACCGCCAAGATCATCAACCCCTATCCCAGCCCGTTCACTGTCCTCGACATGACGATCAAGCCCGGTTTCGGCGCGCCGGCGCATATCTCGTCGACCGAAGACAAGCTCTTCATCGTGATCGAGGGGCAACTGAAGTATCTCATCGGCGACAAGACCGAGATTGTCGGCCCCGGCGCCCGCGTGATCATTCCACGGGGCGTCACTCACGGCTTTACAAATGTCGGCACGGGTGACGCCCGGCATATCCTTATGTCCACGCCACGCCGCCACGAGGAATTCTTCCGCGACATGCACAACATACCGGAGCCGCGCGAGCAGCACATGGACCAACTGCCAGCGATCGCCGAACGTAACGACCAAGCTATCGTCGGGCCACTGCCGTGATCCTATTTCTGTCCGACACAGATGGTGCGCCAGTCCTTGGTCGAACTATCGACGCGGCTGACTTGCTCCCCGCACCCCTGCTTTGGATCCTGGGACGCCTCAAGGAACGACGTGCCCACTTGGCGCCTTGGTTACTTTTCTTCTTCCATCGTCACCGCGACGTCGGCGTTCGCCGAGAGCCTGACCTTGTTGCCTTCGACGCCGGCAACCAGGCCTTTGCTGATGAAATGATGATGCCCCTTATGAGATCCCTCGCCGCTGTCCTTCTTCGTCAGCTTGATGCGGCCGCCTTCGACTTTGTCGACGGTGCCGATATGAGCCCCGTCGGCTCCGATGACTTCCATGTGCTCTTTGATCTCGGTCATTGCGGATCCTCTGTGAACCGGAATAACGCGCTGGAACGCTAAATGTTCACCCAGCGATGGAGCGGGCCAACCCATTGGATTACCCAATGTCGTGATCCCCTCCTTTCTGGCCCCTCATCCGTACGGCAACCAAGTGGCGAGGCGCAGTTGGGGTCGCGCCCCGCGGAAGATGCCGCAACGGCAGCGATGACATCGACGTCACCACGCTCGAAGGACCGGGACTGCCACTCATCTGAGTTCGGAGATCTCTCCATGCGCCGCTCCCGGACGCGCCACTCCGAAAACTCACCCATCCGATCGGCCGATCCCAACTTCGCGTCTCCAGTTGGAGCACCGCAGGAACGAGCTGCGATCTAATCGATTACCCTATCGATCGGGAGTTTCGCCCATGGCCGACGACATACTGCCCCCGCCGTTCGTATATGAAGGTCTGGATCCCGTTCCAGCACCCAAGTCGGCAATAGAAGAGGTTTCTGATGCTGTCAGGGGCGCCGCCAGTCGCGTTGGCGATGTGATCGAGAGCGGTCGGAAACCCGGCATGCCCCTAAGCATTTTGAGCAACATTGCACGGGAGGCACCACTCGGCTCGCTGCTGGTCGCCTTCTTGCTGGGTGTCGCTGTGGCCCGGCGGCGTTGAGGCAGGCTCGCGAATTATAATAATAACTATATTTCAATGACTTAATCGGCAACCGACTACTGCGGTTGGTCGAAATGCTATTCTCCTCGAAGAGCTGCCGCCGCGACCCATTGCCCATTAATATACGGCTAATATACACTTGGGATCAGTTTGGCCCGGCCGGCTAAGGGCCACATCCCCGAGGATTGATTGAATTCGAAAAAGCCAGTCAGGCGCCGGCCCCACGCCGCAGAGCCGCAGGATGGCACGCTCACCGACCGCGCCTATCGCGAACTCGAAGAGATGATCGTGACCCTGCGATTGATGCCGGGGACGGTATTGTCGGAGCATGCGCTTTCGGTTCGCCTGAAAATCGGCCGTACGCCGATCCGCGAAGCCCTGCAGCGCCTCGCCCGGGACGGCCTGGTCGTGATCATGCCCCGGCGAGGGATCATGGTCTCCGAGATAAATTTGAGGCTGCAACTGCGGCTGCTCGAGGTGCGGCGCGAACTCGAACGGCTGATGGCGAGCCTCGCCGCCGAGCGCGCCACCGACGAGGAACGGCGCGAATTCGCCGAAATCGCGGAGGCCATGCTCACGGCGGCGGCAAAGGCCGATGACATCGCCTTCATGCGGCTCGACCAGCGCTTCAATATCCTGATTGCAACGGCGGCGCGAAACGAGTTCGCGCGGCGCTCGATGGGCCTGATGAACGGCCTGTCGCGCCGCTTCTGGTACCAGCATTACCAGCAGGTCGCCGACCTACCGCTGGCCGCCAAATTGCATGCGGTCGTGGCGGATGCAGTGGCGCAGAAAAAAGCGAAGGCGGCCGCGACCGCGTCCGATCGCCTGATCGACTATATCGAGGATTTCGCGCGCAAGACGCTCGATGCCTGATGCGCATCAATCGAACATGACCACGCTGCGAATGGTTTCGCCGCGCTTGAGCGCCGCAAAGCCGTCGTTGATTTCTTCCAGCGTGATGCGGCGGGAAATCAGCTCGTCGAGCATCAGGTCGCCGTCCAGATAGGACCGTGCCAATAGCGGAAAATCCCGGCGCGGACGCGTATTCCCGTAACTGACGCGGCGGATGCGTTTCTCCTGCATCAGCGAGCCCCAGCGGAACGAGACGTCCTTGTTGACGTCGATCTTGCCGAGCCAGATGATCTGGCCGCCGGGCCGCACCGCCTCGGACGTCACCCGGAACGCCGCGGCGCTGCCGGCCGCCTCGATCACGACATCGACGCCGCGTCCATTGGTCTCGCGTTTTGCGGCAGCGATCGCATCGTCCTTTGATGCATCGACGCCGTGGGTCGCACCCATCTTTGCGGCGAGCACGAGTTTCGCCGGATCAATATCCACGGCGATGATCGCGCCGGCGCCAGCGAGCCGCGCACCCTGCACGGCAGCAAGTCCGACGGCGCCGCAACCGATCACCATCACGGCATCGCCGTGCGCGATCGCACCGAGATTGAGCGCAGCGCCGGCGCCGGTCATGACTCCGCAACCAATCAGGCAGGCACGGTCGAACGGAATCTCCTTCGGTACCGGAATGGCCTGCTGATCGCTCACGATGCAATATTCGCCGAATGAGCCGAGGAACATCAACTGCTGCAAAGAACGGCCATCCGCCAGCGTCGTGCGCGTGCCGCCGTCGAACGCAACGCCCTTTGGTCCTTCGCCGAGATATTGCTCGCAGAGGATCGGCGCATCGCGATCGCAGTAAAAGCAATGGCCGCAGTGTGGATTCCAGGACAGCACCACATGATCGCCTGCCTCGACGCCGCGCGCGGCAGACCCAACCTGCTCGACCACGCCGGCGGCCTCATGGCCGAGCACGATCGGCAAGGGATAACGCAGCGATCCCTCGATCACTTCGAGGTCGGTATGGCAAAGGCCGGCCGCCCGGACCCGGACCAGCACGTCATTGGGCTTCAGTTCGGACGCCGTGATCGTTTCGATCGACATCGGCGTTTGCACGGAGTGTAGCACTGCGGCGCGATACTTGATGGCCATTTATGCGTCCGCCTTGCCGGAAAGCGCGGCCAAAGCCGCGTCGACGTCTCCGAATTCATCTCCCATTCGTTACCGAAATTCGCAACCACCGCCTTCATGAACGGCTCGACCAGGGCTTTCGCCGCGTCCACTTCGCCGAGGTGATTGACCAGCAGCGCCAGCGCGAGCTGGCGCGGCTCCGGCCCCTCATAACTCCACTCGAATCCGTTCTTGGTGAATTCCTTGACGCCGGTGCAGGGATCGAGCGGCGTGCCGTCGACGGTCACCTTGACGCCGTCGATGGTGCGGTCACCCATGTACTGTTTCATGCTGGTCTCCTGTGTTGCGCGACCGGCGCCCCCGTCACGAGGCGGCCTCGATCTGACCCGCGATCACCCGCATGACGTCGCGATCCCGATGCGCCTGAGCCAGTGTTCCTGAGAACATCACCTCGCCGCGTTCCAGAACATAGATCCGGTCGACGTAATCGGGAATATGGTGGACGTTGGATTCGGCAATCAAGACGCCCTTCCCCATCGCCCGGATCGAAGCGACGCCCTCGGCAATCAGGGGAATGATCGCCGGCGATAATCCCTCGAACGGCTCATCCAGCAGCAACAGTTTCGGATCGAGCGTCAGCGCGCGGGCGATCGACACCATCTTGCGCTCGCCACCGGAGAGCTGTCCGCCACCCCGCGCCAGATACTGCCGCAGTTTTGGGAACACCGTGTAGGCCTCCTCGATACGGATGCCAGCCGCGCGGCCGGACGGCCGTGTCCAGGTCGAGAGTTCGAGATTTTCAGCCACCGTCAGGTCGGTATAGACCTCGGATTCTTCCGGCGAAAACCCGATCCCGCGTTGCGCGATCTGCCAGGTCGGCAATTTCGCGAGATCGGTGCCCTCGAAGCTGATGCCGCCCGAGCGGGCACGCCGATAACCCATGATGCTGCGAAACGTCGTGGTCTTGCCGGCACCGTTGCGGCCAACCAGACAGACCAGCTCACCCGCTGCCACCGACAGGCTGATGCCGTTGAGGATGCGGCTGCCCTCGATATCGACTTTCAGGTTCGACAGTTCCAGCATCAATGCGCCTTTCTCAGGGTCTGCGGGCGCGTTCCGACCACGGCAGCGATCATGGCGGGATCGGCAAAGAAGGCCTGCGGCGCCATGTCGGCGAGCACACGGCCCTCCTGCAAGGCCACGATGCGATGCGAGTAGCGCTCGACCAGATCCATGTCGTGCTCGACCTGGACGATGCCGCGCACGCCGGCCGCTTTCGCCGCCGTGACCAGGACTTCCATGATCGCGTGCTTGTCGCCGGTCGAGACGCCGCTGGTCGGCTCGTCCAGCAGGATCACGGAGGGCTTCAAGGCAAAGGCGCTGGCGATATCGAGCAGCTTCTTCTCGCCCTGCGACAGCGTCGAGGCCACCGTGTCGAGCCTTGCGCGCAGACCCAACACCTCCGCAACGCGTTCGACATCGGCCTGCAGCACCGCATCGCGCCTGAGCGAGCGAAACGGATTGGCGACGCGGCGCAGGCGGGAAGCGACCGCGACCGCCAGCGTTTCGCGCACGGTCAATGCTGGGAAGATATTGACCAGCTGGAACGCACGCGACATGCCGCGCCGCGCCAGTTCGACCGGGCCGACGCCGGCGATGTCGCGGCCGAGAAAGCGCACTTCGCCGGTCGACGGTCGCAGCAGCCCGGTGACGACATTGACCAGTGTCGTCTTGCCGGCCCCGTTCGGCCCGACGATAGAGACGAATTCGCCATCGTTGATGTGGAAAGACACATCGCTGAGCGCCCTGAAGGCGCCAAAGGTCTTCGAGACGTTGATGGCCTGAAACAGCGGCGAGGCATCAGCGGCGGGAGCAGCCTGCATCTCATCGCCCTCCCTGACGCCGGTTGACCAGCGCCCCGATGGTGCCCGACAGGCCCTGCGGCATGAACAGCACCAGCAGCACCAGCACCGCGCCCATCACGAAGCGCCAGTATTGGGTGATCGACATGACAAAATCCTGCAGCACCACGAACGCCAGCGCGCCGATCGCGGGTCCAGCAAACGTCCCGCTGCCACCAAGGACGGCCATGAACACCAGATTGCCGGAATGGGTCCAGTACGCCAGTTCGGGATCGGCGAGACCCGTCGTGATGGCCAGAATGGTTCCGCCGATGCCGCCATATACTGCCGAGATCACGAATGCTGCGAGCCGCATCCGGAAAATCTCCACACCAACATAGGCCGCCTTGCCGGCGTTCTCGCGGATGGCGCGCAGATGCAAACCAAATGGCGACTGCGTGATGCGCCACATCGCCAGCCCCAGCAGCGCAAACAGCAGAAGCGCATAGTAATAGAACGGCCCGGTCAGGAATGCGGTCTTGCCGCCGCGCCATTCCATGCCGAGCAACAGCGGACGCAGCACGCGCATACCCTGATCACCGCCGGTGATGCCATAGAATTTGAACAGGAACGAGTGGAACAGCATGCCGAACGCCAGCGTCAGCATGCCGAAGAATATTCTTGTGTAGCGAACACAGAGAGCGCCGACCACCAGCGACGTCAGCGCGGACACCAGTGCTGCAGTGAGCACGAGCAATTCAAAACTCAGGATACCGAACTTCGAGGTCAACACGGCTGCGGTATAGGCACCGACGCCGAGAAACAGCGCATGCCCGAAAGACAGCAGGCCGGTGCTGCCGAACAGCAGGTTGAACCCGAGCAGCGCGATGCTGTAGCCGATGAACGGCAGCATCAGCAGCAGCACATAAGGTGATGCGATGAACGGCAATAGCGCCATGATGACAATCAGTGCCAGCAGCACCCATAAGCCGTTGAACCGCAGCAGCGCAGTTCGTCGCTCCTCGCGCTCCGACACGATATCGATCGAGGGGTTGCTCACGCTGTCGCCTTCCCGAACAGCCCGGCCGGCCTGACGATCAGCACCAGTACCACGACAAGATAGACCGACAGCATCTCCATCTCAGGCACCAGCGAAATCGCCGCAGCGCGCATCAGGCCAACGATGAGCGCACCGACCAATGCGCCGCGCATGCTGCCCAGTCCACCGATCACGACAACGGCAAAGGACTCGACAACAAGATCGACCGCCATGTCGAGCGATGCCGCCCCGGACGGCACCACCAGCGCGCCGCCGACCGTGCCGAGCATGCAGCCAACGGTGAACACCAGCGCGAAGATTCTGGAGGCATTAACGCCAAGACCTTCGGCCATGTCGCGGTTCTCGGCCGTCGCGCGCACGATGCGCCCGATTTTCGTGCGCTCGAGAAACAGGCCGAGGCCCACCGCAATGGCAAGGCTGGCCGCGATCACCAGCAGATTATAGGTCGGAACCCGGATGCCCAGGAAATTCGCCGAGCCATAAGCGAGATAGACATTGTCCATCGTGCGCGGCGTGGCGCCCCACAGATAACGAAAAACGTCCTGGAACATCAGCAGGAAGCCGAAGGTGATCAGGAGCTGATAGCTCTCGTCGCGGCGGTAGACCGCGCGCAGGACACGCTCGATCGGCAGCCCGACCAGCCCGATAACAAGCCCGGCCGCGATCAGGACCGGCAGAAACAGCACCGGCGGCATGCCGAGCTTGATCGCAAGGCCAACCGCGGTAATGCCGAAATAGGCGCCAAGCGCGTAGAACGATCCGCATGCAAGATTGACGATCTTCTGCACGCCGAACACCAGCTGCAGCCCGGCGGCCACGAGAAACAGCACCGCAGCGTGGAACACCCCGCCAAGGACGACGTCCACAAATACCGACATGCCTCAGACCGGCATTTTTGCGGTCTTGATCCACTCCCAGAAGTCCATTCCCGGGGGCTTCTGCAGCTGATCGGCGCGGAACGTATCGATCGAGGCCAGCGTCGGGAAATCGTATTTGTTATTGTTGGTCGACGGCCCCTGATAAAATACCTGCTCGGCGATCTTGTCCTTGCGGAAGCGGCCTTTCCCGCCGAGGCTCTCGACCTCGAGACCGGGCATCGCCTCGGCCACCTGCTCCTGCGTCGGCCATTTGCCGCCGGCTTTCTGCGCGGCCTCGACACCGGCCTTGTAGGTCGCGAGCGCGAAATAGGCGCGGTCCGCTTCCCAATGCGGCGCTTCCTTGTAACGCTCCATGTAATCCGTGACGAACGCCTTCTGCAGCGCTGACGCCTGCGGATGATCGAAATACAGCGTGTTGTGTCCGAAGATGATCCCTTCGGGCGTAAATTCCTTCTTGAGCTGGTTGATTTGCCAGCCCGCCGCCGGCAGCACCATCTTGACGTCCTTGAACAGCCCCGCCGCGTGCCCCTGCTTCATGAACACAGGCAGGTCGGCGAACAGCATGGACGAGAAAATCAGATCCGGCTTGGCGGCGTTCAAGGCGGCGATATGCGAGGTCAGGTCCATCGTGCCGACCTTCGGCCATTGCTCGGCAACGAATTCGGCCTCGACACCGAAGCGCGCCAGGATCTGCTTGAACGCTTCCCAATTGTTGCGGCCGTAGGAATAATCCGGATTGATACCGGCAACGCGCTTGAACTTGCCCTTGAAGTGCTTGACCGCCAGCAGCGAGCCCATCACCGCTTCGCATTCATTGTCGGTCGAACGGAAGACATATTTCGGGTTCGGCATCATTTCCTTGACGCCGTCCTGGGTGGTGCCGTCCCACATCACGACGAGTGCCTGCTCCTCCTCGGCAACCGGCGCGACACCAAGGCTGACGCCGGTCGAGATCAGGCCGTGAATGGCATCGACCTTTTCCTGCAGGATCAGGCGTCGAAGCCGTTCGATCGTGTCTTTCGGGTTGGTCTCTTCCTCGATCACCAGCTCGAACTTGCGACCGGCGATGCCACCGTCCTTGTTCATCCGCTCGGTGGCCCATTGAACGGCGCGGATACCGCACTCGCCGGCGGTGCCAGCGGCGCCGGATCGCGGCGCGATGATGCCGATCTTGAGCGGCTTGTCCTGGGCCAGCGCCGGCGCAAACAGCCGCGGCGCCGTGGCGGCGACCAGCCCGGCACCCGCAAGTTTGGAAAAATCGCGACGCGTGAGCTTCATGGGTGCCTCCCGTTAATGTTGCGCATCTGCCGTGCGTTCTTGGCATACCATAAATATATCAGAGACATCTCATCAAGCGATATTTTGGATCCGTACCCTGTGAATCGGGCAACCAAATGCCTTTCCACGGATGATAGATTGGTGATATATCACGCAACGGACCATGCGAGCCTCGACTTGCGGCAGATGGAGACGGTGCAATGGAACTATCCTCCAGTCCAATGAGCGAACGGCAGCGGAATTACCGCGCGAATTACCGTCACCGCATTGCGGGCTGGTACAACGGCCGGCTGCACGTGTTCGTCATCTACGTGATCGGGTTCACCGCGTTGTCGGTCTATTTCGCCAACGTGACCAACCTGCGCTGGTGGGAACTCCTGATCGTCCCGGTGACGTTCCTGTTCGCGAATTTCTTCGAGTGGTGGATCCATCGCTTCGTCATGCATCGGCCCTCGCAGATCAAGGCGTTTCGCGCGATCTACAACCGCCACACGCTGATGCACCACCAGTTCTTCACCGACACGGAAATGCGTTTCGCCGACCATCACGACTGGCGCGTGACGTTCTTCCCGCCCTACGCGCTCGTCACCTTCACCATGATGTCGATCCCGCCGGCGCTGGTGATGGGCTGGCTGATCTCGTCCAATGTCGGCTGGCTACTGATCTCGACCACGACGTCGATGTATCTGATCTACGAATTCATGCATTTCTGCTGCCACGTCGACGAAAACTGGTTCGTGCGCAACGCGCCCTTCGTCAACACGATCCGGCGTCATCATGCTGCCCATCACGATCAATCCATCATGATGGAGCGGAACATGAACCTCACCTTCCCGATCATGGACTGGTTGTTTGGAACCTCCGATCTTGACCGCGGGCTGATCGGCCACCTCCTCAACGGTTACGACACCCGCTTCGTCAGGACCAACATGCGCAAGACGTCGCGGACGCCGAAGCCGAACGCGGCCGCACATCCGACCGGTTTTGCCACGCCGGCGGAATAGGTTTTCATGGACGCCATCGAACCAAATTGGGTCTCATTGCTCTGGTTCGCGGGTTTTGCGACGGTTGGCGCCGTTGCGCTGTTGACCGTCTCCGGCATGTTTCCGCTGCACTCGCGGCCCAACGCGGCGCGATCGCCCGCAGCTACTGCGCTGGTGGTCGGAAATGCCGTTCTGCTTGCCGTGCTGCTGGCCGGCACCGCGTGGTACGGCTATCTCGAACTCCGATGGAGCACGCTGATTGTGGTCACGGGCCTCGTCGTGCTGTTCGCTCCCGGCCTCTTCGAGATATGGCCGGCGCCACTGCGCGACGGCCCAGCCGGTCTTGTTACGCTGGTAGGCGTTCAAATTCTCGCGCTCGCGGCGCTGGCGAAAGTCGCGGCGCCGTCCGTGGCAACGATGTCATAACTACCGGGAGATTCCAGCGATGCCTGTGAAGATAAAGCTCGGACTATCGCTGGTCGTCGTGCTGGTGGCCGCCATCGCCGCATATCATCAGCACATTCTCGGACACGAGCGCATCCAATACGTTGTTGCGTTCCTCGGATTTTTCATGATCTTTGCAATGTGGCTGTTCCCCGAGGTCAAACGCGAGGAAACCGCCGGCGGTATCAGGCGCGACAGCGCCGCACGATAAATCCTGACCAAAGCTCTGCCGATCAAACAAGAACAGAAAATCGGAGGAAGTCCATGACGAAGATGCTGAGCGAG
>Ga0268266_10001041_pt1 | contig 34843 bp, 26 predicted proteins | sample KBSS13metaG_FD_190356 | JGI IMG/M metagenome (GOLD analysis project Ga0268266, IMG submission 190356) | Switchgrass rhizosphere microbial communities from Kellogg Biological Station, Michigan, USA - KBS S1-3 metaG (SPAdes) (version 2) | ecosystem: Host-associated > Plants > Roots > Rhizosphere...
CGATCTGACCTCGGCCACCAGGCAGACCCCCTCGTTCATGGTGACGGCGAGCGGCTGGGCGCCGCCCATGCCGCCGAGGCCGGCGGTGACGGTGAGGCGGCCGGCGAGCGAGCCGCCGAAATGCTGGCGGGCGCACTCGGCGAGGGTCTCGTAGGTGCCCTGGAGAATTCCCTGGGTGCCGATGTAGATCCAGGAGCCGGCGGTCATCTGGCCGTACATGGTGAGGCCGAGCCCCTCCAGGCGGCGGAACTCGTCGGCGGTGGCCCAGTGGGGGACCAGCATCGAGTTGGCGATCAGCACCCGCGGGGCCTCGGCGTGGGTCTTGAACACCGCTACCGGCTTGCCCGACTGGACGAGCAGCGTCTCCTCGTCGCCCAGGCGGCGGAGGGTGTCGACGATCGCCTCGAAGCACTCCCAGTTGCGGGCCGCCTTCCCCGAACCGCCGTAGACCACCAGCTCCTCCGGCCGCTCGGCGACCTCGGGGTCGAGATTGTTCATCAGCATCCGCAGCGCGGCCTCCTGCTGCCATCCGCGGCAGGAGATCTCGGAGCCGCGGGGAGCGCGGACGGTACGGGGGCGGGCGACGGCCGGGGGAGGGGTGGCGATGGTCATGGCCTCATTCTACAATCGAGTCCATGGAACATCTCCCTCCACCTCTCCAGGAAGCCGTCCGGAAGCTCGAAGCGGGGCTGCGGGACCTCTATGGAGAGCGCTTCCGCGGCCTCCTCCTCTACGGGTCCTATGCCCGGGGAGATGCCCGCGAGGGGAGCGACGTGGACCTCCTCCTCCTGCTCGAGGACCCGGTCGACCCGGCACGGGAGATTCTCTACCTCCAAGACGTCAAATGGCCGATCTCCCTCGAGTACGACATCGTCCTCTCCGTTCTGCCCGTCAGCATGGACGTCTTCGAGAAAGCTGAATCGATATTCCTCAGGGCCGCGCGCAAGGACGCCGTTCGAGCGGCATGACTTCCAATCCTCTCCTGGAGAAGGCGAGAAGGTCCCTACAGGTTGCGGAAGAACTCCTGGACAGCGGAAATCCGGACTTCGCCGCATCGAGGGTCTACTACGCCTATCTGTATACCGCGCAAGCCCTTCTCGCCACGAAAGGCCTTGGATTCTCTCGTCATGGTCAGGTGATTGCCCAATATGGGTTCCACTTTTCCAAGACTCGAATCCTGGACCCGGTGTTCCACAAGTCGATCGACACGGCGTTTCAGCTGAGGCAACTCGGAGATTACCAAGTTGAGGTCCCGATTCAGCCGGAGACTATCGTCCATTTGACGGAAGTCTGCAGGCGATTCATCGACGCTGCCGCCAAGTACATTGAGGGCCTCTCTGAGTCATCCGCTGAATGAGCGAATCCTGATGATCAGCCCTTTCCGTTCTCTCCTCCTGGTTCTCTCACTTATATTTCTGCCCGTTTCTCCGCTCGGCCACGCCGCCACCCTCGACGAGGAGGTCAACGCCTTCCTGAACGTCGTCGCCGTCTCCGGCCGGGAGCGGCCCGCCGCCGACTTCATCGCCGGACGCCTGGGGGGGCTTCCCGCCACTCGGGACGCCCTCGGCGATGTGGTGCTCACCGTGGGCTCCGGGGAGCCGCGGCGGCTGGTAGCCTGCGCTCTGGGTGAGCCGGGGCTGATCGTCAGCGGCATCCGGGAGGATGGCTATCTACGGGTGGTTCCCGACGGCAGCCGGCCTCTCGGGGCGCTCTGGACGCAGTCGTTCGAGGGGCAGACGGTGGTGATCGGCGGCGCGCAGGGGTGGCGGGCCGGCGCGGTGGCCCTGCCGTCGATCCATCTCCAGCAGGGGGCGAGAGGGCTTCGCGAGCCGCCGTTCTCGGCGGAGGATCTCTATATCGACATCGGCGCCGAGAGCGCGGCCGAGGCCGCGGCGATGGGCATCCGGCTGATCGATCCGGTGGCGCTCCTCCGCCGCCCCTCGAAGCTGGCCGGCGGGCTGGTGGCCGCTCCCGCCGCCGCGCAGAAGGGAGCCTGCGCCGCCCTGGCGGACGCGGCGCGGCGGTATTCAGGAGGGCCGGGCACGGTCGTCTTCGCGTGGACGGTTTCCGACGGCTTGAACCGCGCCGGCCTTCAGCGCATCGCTCGCGAGCGCGGCCCCTTCCAGGAGGTGCTGCTGATGGGCGCCGGCTTCGGCTGGGAGGCCGTCGAGGGGAAGCCGCCCGCGCCGAAACCGCTCCCCGCTCCCGGCTCGGGACCGATCTCCGCCGGCAAGCTGCCCGCCGCGCTGGCCGGGACCGTAACCGCCCCTCACCTCGAGCCGGGCGGAGATCCCCAGTGGGGAGCCGCGCGCGTGGGTTCTCTGGGGCTCCCGGCCCGCTACCTGGGGACACCGGTCGAGACCATCGCCCTCCGCGACGTCCAGGCGCTCTCGGAGGCGCTGCTCGGGGCGCTGGGAGGACGTGGTGTCACGGCGGTGGCCGCTCCCCCTCTCCCTCCCCCGCCGGCGATCGTCGAGTCCGGAACCGGTCACCAGGAGGCCGCCCGTCTCCTCTCCACGCTGATCTCCCGCTACGGCGTGAGCGGGGCCGAGGCGCCGGTCCGCGAGGAGGTCTTGCGCGGCCTGCCGGCCTGGGCGAAGCCTGAGACCGACGCCAAGGGGAACGTCACGGTGACGATCGGGAGCGGCGGCGATCCCATCCTCTTCGTGGCCCACATGGACGAGGTCGGCTTCCGCGTCGAGGAGGTGCTGCCGGACGGCCGGCTCCGGCTCCAGAAACGGGGCGGGCTGATCTCCTCCGCCTGGGAGGCGCAGGCCGCCCTGGTCCACGGCGATCGCGGTCCGGTCGCCGCCGTCTTCGAGCCCCGCGCCGACTGGTGGACGGCCGGCAAGGCACCCCTCCCCGATCCCCCCACCGTCTACCTGGGGGTCGCCTCGGCGCGCGAGGCCGAGGCCCTCGGCATCCACGCGGGGAGCACGGTCACCATGCCGAAGCGGATGTTCCGCATCGGCGCCCACCGCGCCGTCGCCCGCGGCTTCGACGACCGGGTGGGCTCGACCGCCCAGATCCTCGCCCTGCGGCGGCTCGATCCGGCGAAGCTCCACCGGCGGGTGATCTTCGCCTGGTCGGTCGAGGAGGAGGTGGGCCTCAACGGCGCCCAGGCGCTCGCCGAGCGCCTTCCAAATCTCGCCGAGGTCCATGCGATCGACACCTTCGTCTCCTCCGACTCGCCGATCGAATCGGATCGCTTCGCCGGCGCCCGGCTTGGCCACGGCCCCGTGCTGCGGGCCATGGACAACGGCTATGTCGCGCCGCGCGAGACGATCGACCGCTTCCTCGGCGTGGCCCGGCGGGCGGGAGTGCCGGTCCAGGTGGGGTTCACGGGTGGAGCGACCGACGCCATGCCGTTCCTGGCGGACGGCGCGGCCCTGCTCCCCTTCTCCTGGCCGGGGCGCTACTCGCACTCACCCGTCGAGGTGGCGGACCTGCGGGACGTCGAATCGCTGGTGAAGCTGATCGTCGCCGTGGCGACGGAACCGATCCGGCCGCTCAGACCTTGATGCCGTAACGCTCCATCTTGATGGCGAGGCCGTTGCGGGAGAGGCCGAGCAGCCGCGCCGCCTGGGACTTGTTGTTGTTGGTGCGGCGCAGGGCCTCGCGGATCGCCACCTGCTCGGTGCCGCTGACCAGACGGTCGAGCTCGAGGTCGGAGGCCGCGTCGACCCGCGAGGTGGCGGCGAGCGGGCCGTTGCGCACCCGCTCGGGCAGCAAGTTGACGTCCACCGGCCGCCCGGCCGGGGCCATGTGCACGAGTTGGCGGGCGATGTTCTCGAGCTCGGCGAGATTGCCCGGATAGTCGTAGCTCAGCAGCGACGACATCGCCTTGACGGTGATCCCCTGGATACGCTTGCCGGTCTCGTGGCAGAACCGGTTGATGCAGGACTGGATCAGCAGCGGCAGGTCCTCGCGCCGCTCACGCAGGGGGGGCACCTCGATCATGAACTGCGACAGCCGGTAGGCGAGATCCACCCGGAAGCGGTCGCCGGCCACCGCCGAGTCGAGCGGCGCGCGGCTCCCCACCACCAGCCGCACGTCCACCGTGTGGGCCTCGTTGCTGCCGGCGGGCTCGACCTGCCCCGAGCGCAGGAAGCGCACCAGCCGCGACTGGAGGTCGATCGGCAGTTGCTCGATCTCGTCGAGGAACAGGGTGCCGCCGTTGGCGAGCAGGAGCTTCCCCTCGCGCCGCACGGGAGCCCCCTTGCCGGCGATCTCGGCGCCGAAGAGGTCCGCCTCGATCTGCTGCGGCTTGGCGCCGCCGCAGGTCGCCATGATGAAGGGGGCGTGGCGGCGGGGTCCGGAGAGGTGGAGCGAGCGGGCCAGCAGGTCCTTGCCCACCCCCGGCTCGCCGCAGAGCAGCACGTGGACCGGCGGATCGACCGCCGAGCGGAGCTGCTCGACGACCTGCTTCATCGCCTGCGACTCGCCGACCAGGAGGTTCGGATCGAGCGTCAGATCCTGCTGCCCCGGATGGCCCGGCAGGATCGGCTCATACCAGCCGACGTGGTGCACCAGGCCGAGCACCAGCAGGTGGCTCAAGGCGCTCAGCGAGGGGACCGGCGACCACTCCTCGGGCGAGAAGCGCGGGAAGGCGGCGGCCAGCGTGTAGGTGCGGTCGAGCGCGACGAAGGAGTGATAGAAGATCCAGGCCGGCGCCTCCCCGAGCTCGCCGAGGAACGAGCCCCCCTTTTCCGGGCTGCGGGAGGCGTCGTCGCGGTTCTTCATCACCTGGCTGAGCAGCGCCTCGCCGCTCGCCAGCCAGCCCGAGTCGGTGGTCACCACCAGCTTGAGAGAGGCCACTTCCAGCTCCCCGATCAGCAGGAAGACGGCGCCGCCGCCGAAGTCCGCCAGCACCTCGTTCAACAGCGCCTCGGAGGTGATACGGCTCTCGGCGTCGCCGAGCACCCACTCGCTGATCCGGTTCAGATGCTGGATCATCCGGCACGGAGTGATCGACGGCGGCCCGTCCGCCCTCTTCTCCTCCACCGGCGGGGCCGGGGCCTTCTCCGGCCCGGGGGCGACGTCCTCGACCAGCAGGGTCACCCCGCCCAGCCGGATCTCGTCCAGCACCTCGAGAGCCGACTCCCGCACCTTGCGGCCGCTCACCAGCAGCCCCTTGCGCGTCCCGAGATCCTCGATCCGCAGCTCGTTGCCGTCGTAGAGCAGCCGCGCGTGCTTCTGCGCCACCCCCGTGTAGGGCAGGTAGATGTCGCACTCGGGCCAGCTCCCGATGATCAGCTCGCTTCTATGGACAGGGAATCGCCGGACTCCATCCGGCGCATAGGCAACCAGTCTCAGCATCGGGGCAAGTGTACTCCAACTGCGCAGCAACCCCCTGTGCAGGGATCTTGCAGTAGAGGGGCTCTCGCTACAGGGTGAGACTCACAGAGGAACACAGCAAGGAGAATCCCATGACCATCCGTTTCGCGAAAAGTGCCCTGCTTGCCGTGCTCGTCGGCGGCATGACCGGGCTCCTGCCGGCCGCCGCTCAGCAGGCCGCGCCGGCCCCGATCCGCGTGATCGAGAAGGCGGCCGCGCTTCCCGAGAAGGGGCAGGCCGTCTTCGGCAAGACCATCAATAAGGTCTGCGACGTCAAGACGATCAGTTGCGGCCAGACCGTGAGCGGCTCGCTGTCGTCGTCCGGTGACTGCGTCCTCAACGACGGCTCCTACGTGGACTACTACGAGTTCCCGGGGACCATCGGGCAGAGCATCACGGCGACCATGCGCTCGACCAGCGTCAATTCCTACCTGGCCCTCCTCGATCCGGATGACGAGGACGTGCAGGAGAACAACAACGGCGCCGGCGGCAACGACGCGCGGATCAGCTTCCAGCTCGACCGCAACGGTAGCTGGGCGATCGCCGCCGGCAGCTTCTCCCCCCGCGAGACCGGCCCCTACACGCTCACCCTCACCTGCTCCGGACAGCAGGCCAGCACCCCCGCGGCGCCGACCAATCTGCAGGCCACGGCGGTCTCCAGCACCGAGATCGACCTCACCTGGCAGGACAACTCGAACAACGAGACCGGCTTCATCGTCGAGGCCCTCATCAACGGCAGCTTCCAGCAGATCGGCACGGTCAACGGCAACGTCACCGCGGCCCAGATCGTCAACCTGACGCCGCAGACGTCCTACACCTTCCGGATCCGCGCCAGGAACGCCAGCGGCAGCTCGGCGCCTTCCAATCAGGTGACGGCGACGACCCCTGCAGGTGGCGGTGGCGGAGGCGGCGGCGACTTCCTGACCTCGGCCGCCTTCCCGAACTTCCGCTTCCGGGTCCGCATCTTCAACACGGCCACGCCGCTCGCCGGGCACAAGGAGTCCGACTGCATCCCGGAGACGCTCTGCGTCAGCGGCGCCATCGCCGGCCGGTCGGAGGTGTTCATCCGCATCATCGGTCCGCGCCCCAACGGCTATCTCTGGCCGACGATCGTCCGCTTCACCCCGTCGCGGGTGGAGGTCGACATCCAGCAGATCAGCACCGGGATCACCAAGACCTACGTGCTGCCCGCCGTGCCGCCCGAGTCCGACGAGCTGAGCGGATTGCAGGACCGCACCGGGTTCCTGCCGTAAGGCTTTACCGTGCTTTGAACCCCTCGGACCCAGGGCGTTGCCCTGGGCTGAGGGAGCCCGGGCCTTTGGCCCTTCCCCCCAGCCGGAATTTGTTTGAGGCCCAACGGGCCGCCCTTTCTCAGCCCAGGGCAACGCCCTGGGTCCGGGGGCTTGGCCGCAGGCTGGTCTGCTATCCTCCGCGCGTGAACGACCTATTTCTCCGTACCTGCCGCGGGGAGGCGACCGAGCGGCGCCCGGTCTGGCTCATGCGCCAGGCCGGCCGCTACCTCCCCGAATACCGCGCCATCCGCCAGAAGGTGGACTTCCTCACCCTCTGCAAGACCCCCGAGCTCGCCGCCGAAGTCACCCTCCAGCCGGTCGACATCCTCGGCGTCGACGCCGCCATCCTCTTCGCCGACATCCTGCTGCCGCTGGAGGCGATGGGGGCCGAGCTGCAATTCGTGAAGGGGGACGGCCCGACCTTCCCCAGCCCCGTGCGCACCCGCGAGGACATCGCCCGCCTGCGCGAGCCCAACGTCGACGAGACCCTGGGCTACGTCTTCGACGCCATGCGCCTGGTGCGCCGCGAGCTCGACGGCCGCGTGCCCGTGCTCGGCTTCGGCGGCACCCCCTGGACACTCGCCGCCTATCTCGTCGAGGGGGGCGGCTCCAAGCACTTCGAGCACCTCCTCGCCTGGAGCTACGGCGACCCCGAGGGGCTGTCCGTGCTGCTCGACCGCGTCGCCGACGTCTCGATCGCCTACCTCCTGGGGCAGATCGCGGCCGGCGCCCAGGCCCTCCAGCTCTTCGACACCTGGGGAGGCCTGCTCGATCTCGACCGCTGGCGCATCGTGGCGTTGCCGCCGTTGCGCAAGATCGTCGACGCTCTGAAGGGGAAGGTGCCGCTGATCTACTACATCAACGGCGGCACCCACCTCCTCCCCGCCCTCGCGGAGCTGCCGGTGGACGTGCTGTCGGTCGACTGGCGGCTGCCGCTCTCCGAGGTGCGCCGGAGGCTCGGCGACGGGGCCCCCAAAATCCTTCAGGGGAACCTCGACCCGGCCGCTCTGCTCGCCCCCATCCCCGAGATCGAGCGCCGCACCGCCGCCGTGATCGAACAGGGGCGCGGCGGCGGGCACATCGTCAACCTAGGGCACGGGATTCTGCCGATGGTGCCGGTCGAGAACGCCAAGGCCTTCGTGGAGGCGGTGAAGCGGACGGCGATCTAAAGGCGATATACAATGGAATCAGGTTCAAACCCCATGGCCTGGCGTCATCAGGAGACCACGATGAAATCGAAGACTCTTCGTCTGATCCTGTCTGTCACCGGCCTCGCCCTCACCGTCTGGGCGACCCCCAGCATCTCCCGGGCCGACACCTGCCCGGCCGACTACTGCGGCACGCTGAGGGCTCAGTGTGAGGACGCCGGCGGCCATTTCACACAGACATACGTCACGATCTGCACGTCCCCCAGCAGCAAACCGGTTTTCAACTGGATCTGCGAGTCCGCCACCCACCAGTTCACGGACGGCGTGTGCTACGGCGTCTGATGCCTTAACGAAAAGGCTTCGACTCCCCCGGAGGCCTGACTCCCTCCGGGGTGACCTCCTTCGGCGTTGCAAGTGCCGCGATCTCCCGCCTGATGGACTCCAGCTCTCGGATCCGATGGAGCAGAGGCGCAACCTGCAGACCCTTGGCCCGGCGCTGCTCGATGTGTCGTTCGTGATCCCAGATCCGCTGGTTGATGACTCTCATGCAGTCGCCCATCTTCACGGCATATCTCCTTGTTGATGCCCTTCGCCAGATCCCAGGGAAAGGCTAGAGGAGACAACCGAAAGAGACAATTGGACCTAGGTAATAACTTCGGTACATCCTAGGATATATACCGGTCTCTCAAGACCGCCGCTCCCCTCACAACGGTGGTAGCCGGCGCTGCCAGATGCCGTTGCCGTGCGTCACCAGCCGCAGCAGCCGCTCGGGGGCGTACAGCAGGAGCTCCACGCTCATCACGCCCGGATAGAGCCCTTCGCTCCAGGCCTGCCAGCTCGCGCCGCCGTCGGCCGAACGGTAGACGCCGCGGTCGGTCGCCACGTAGAGGTGGCGCGAGCGCGGGTCCGCCGGATCCACCAGCAGGCCCGACGCCCAGACGTCGGGCAGCCGTCCGCCGTCGAGATCCTGCCACCGCCGGGGCGCTCCCTCCGCCATGTCGAGCTTCCAGACATGGGAGAAACCAAAACCGCCGAGGCTGAGATAGATCACCGACTCGTCCGCGGCGTGGGGATCGAAGATGATCGACATCGGATAACCCTTCTCCGGCAGATCGTAGGTGATCCGCTCCCAGGTGCGGCCCGCGTCCCTCGAGCGGAAGACGTTCATCCGGTTGTAGCGTGGCGCCGTGGCGATCACCAGGTGGTCCTCATGTTTCGGCGCCACCGCCAGGGAGAAGACCGGATTGCCGTCCAGATCGCGGCCGAGGCTGGTGGGCGCCCAGGTGACGCCCGGCGCGTCATTCGATTTGCACGCTTTCTCCGGGATCGACTCCTCCGCTTTCGAGGGCACGGCCCACTCATGGACAGGAGCCCTGTCGGAGCGGTAAACCACGTCGCGCGCGGCATAGAGCCGGTTCCGGTTCGACGGCGCGAGCACCAGAGGTGCGTTCCACGACGTGTTGTCGAGGCAGTTGGCGCTGCGCCGCAAAGGATCGACGTCGGGGATATAGCAGGGGTTCCAGGAGCCCACGGGATCGATGACCGATTTGGTTTCATCCTTCCGCCATCGTCCGAGCTGGCGATTGGTGTGAGTGGTGAAATATCCGATGCCGTTCTCGTCGTCGAAGGCCGAGAACCCCGCCTCCTGGCCCCAGCCCTGGACGATCGACCAGCCTTTCGGGCCGGTGCCAGATCCAGCTCCGGGTCCATCTCCAAAATACCGCAGGAATCCCACGCCGTAATCCTGGGGAACGCCGGCGATGAAGTCGCGCTCTTTCTGCGAAATGGAAACCCCGCGGTAGAACTGGAGCGTGTTCAATCCCTGATTGACCCGTTCGATCGTGCGCCCGCCGTCCGCCGAACGGTAGACGCCATGATCGCAGGCGAAATAGACGATCTGGGGTTCACCCGGCGCGTAGACGATGGCGTGGAAGTCGACGAAGATCAGCGAATCGTTCGTCTGCGTATAGACCGCCTGGGACAACAGCCGGTTTTCCTTCCAGACCACGAAGCTGTTCAGGGTCTTGCCGCCGTCGAAAGAGCGGTAGGGCCCGACATAGCCGACGAAGAGCTCGTCGGGCTCCAGAGGATGGACCGCCAGGGTGTTGGCGTACCACCCCTGGGTGAAGCCGCCGTCGCTGAGCGTGCTCCGCGTCTCCCACGAATCGCCGCCGTCGGCGCTGCGCAACAGGTACGACGAGGGCGCGAGCAGAGGCGTCGGAACGTAGAGGCACTTGAAGCGCTTGTTTTCCGGATACGTCGATCCGTCGGCGCCGCCATTCTCGTCGGCGCCGGGATCGATCTTGTCGTTCAAGAATGTGAGCTGAGTCAGGTTGCCGATGCTGACGTAAAGCATATCGGGATCGGAGGCCGAACGGGCCAGCTCGGCCTTGCCCTGATAGCTCACGGGCAGCCCGCGGACGATGTGGGTCCAGGTGGCTCCGCCGTCCTTCGTCTTGTAGAGACCGTGACCCGGGCTCGCGAAATTGCCGCACGCGGCCATCACCTCGCGGGGGTTTCTGGGATCGACGCTCAGCGAGGTGGCCGCGACGACCGCGAGCGAAAGCTTCCAGTCCTCCGCCGTCCCCGGCTGTCCGCCCTGCTTCGACGTATCGAGCCGGTAGACCCCCTCGGAAGTGGCGGCCCAGACCGTGAACCGGCTCGGGTCGCCGGCATCGGGAACGATCTCGAGGTCCTGCACGCCGGTCTCCTGGCCCGGCAGCCAGTCGAGGCTCTTCGACCAGGTCTTGCCGCCGTCGTTCGAGCGCAGGATGCCGATGCCGTAATTGCCGCGCGAGGTCTGGGCGTCGAAGCCCCGGGCCGTGGTCCGGCGGTAGCCGTACACCTCGCCGGTGCCGACGTAGAGGATGTCCGGGTCGCGCGGATGGATCGCGATAGCGCCGACCCCCAGGACCGGAAAGCCGGTGTCGACATAGCGCCAGCGCCAATAGGGCCGACTGTCGTCGCGCCAGTTGGCCGCGAGAGGGTTGCCGTCCCCGGAAGAGCCGGAGGAGAGCTCGCTCACCCAGAGCCCACCGCTCGCGGAGCCGGCGAACACCCGGTTGGGATTCCGAGGATCGACGGCGAGCGAGATCACGCGCCCCGCGAGCCCCTCGTTCCCAGCCACCCCGACCGGCCCCAGGGCGCGCCACCCCTCCTCGGCCCGAAGCACGCCGGGCCCCAGGAACATGACCGCGGCCAGACAGAGGATCACTCCACGCGCGCGAGCGTTCGGACCCATCGGGATTCTCCTTTTTTGACCTGCTTTGGCGGCAGGATAGCATGGACCGCGTGGCACCCTGTCCGCCATAAACACCGTTGATCGGAGGCGGTAGAGACGTTCCCAGGTCCTGAACGACACCTTTTCGGAGGCCACGGGGACCGCGGGACGTCTCTTCGAAGGGCTGGCCGCCTCATCCGCCACTCCCCGCGAGAAGGCCGCCAACCATGGTTCGGGAGGGCGGCCTCCTCCTCAACAAATAATGGCTTTGGCCTGCCCCGGCCCGGCCTTGCCCTCGTCGACGGCATGCCCTTCGGCGGAGAGCTATCCGAGGCTCAAAGCTCCTTCTCCCGCGCAGGCTCTTGGCGGTGATAAGGTTTACATGATTCTGGACGCAACGGGCTATTTTGAGGACTGATTATCAGCCATGCCAACAAGCTCTTTCTCCTGGCTGCATCTCACGGATTTCCATTACGGGCTGAAGGGGCAGGACTGCCTGTGGCCCAACTTGCGCGAGCCGTTTCTCGACAGCCTCGCCGCGCTGCATGAGCGGTGCGGCCCGTGGGACGCCGTGCTCTTTACAGGCGACCTCGTGCAGTCGGGCGAGTCCGCCCAGTTTGAGAAGATGCAGGCCGAAGTCCTGGATCCCTTGTGGGCGAGGCTCCGAGAGCTCGGATCGGGAAACGCCGTACTGCTGGCAGTGCCGGGCAATCACGATCTGTACCGTCCCAATCCCAAGGAAGACAATGCTGCGATCGATGTCCTGCTGGAAAAGGACGGCTTCCAGCGCATCGAGGCGAAGTTCTGGGATCAACCCTCGGGTGGATATCGCCGGGTGATCAACGACGCCTTCGCGGCCTACAGCCAGTGGTGGGATAAGGCTCCCCATCGGCCCGGCGGTGTAAAGGCCGGCGCCTTGCCCGGCGATTTCTCGGCGACCCTCCAGCACGGCGGGCGACGCATCGGCATCGTGGGGTTAAACACCACGTTTCTCCAACTTGCCGGCGGCGACTACGAAGGGCGGCTGGTCTGGGATGCCCGGCAGCTTCACGCGGTCTGTGAGGGTGGCGTGGACGCTTGGTCGAAGCAGCACGACGTCTGCCTGCTGCTCACCCATCAAGGACCGAATTGGCTGACGCCTGAAGCTCGAGAGCAGGGCGAATTAGAGATTGCGCCAGCCGGGCGGTTCGCGGCGCATCTCTTCGGCCATCAGCATGAGACGGACATCTCCTACATTCGCCGCGGCGGTTCCCGCGACGCAACGCGTCCTTGCCAGGCTTGCTCTGTTTTCGGCATGGATAAGTTTGGCGAACCTCCGAAGAACCAGCGAGCCCACGGCTACACCGCGGGACGCATCGAGTTCGGCGAGAAGGACGCCCACCTCCGTCTCTGGCCTCGCATCGCGACGAACAAGACGAGGCGGTGGCGGTTCATCCCCGACCAAGAACACGCCGAACTCGACAACGATGAGGGAACGCCAGCAGAGCCTGTTGCCATCCGGTCACGAGCCGGCGGTGCACCGAAGGCCACAGCTACCACAGTGGCTGTAGAGCCGGTCGAGGCAACCTCACCAGCATCCGGCTTCGTCGCTCCGCATTCCACGTTGCCAACCCGGCGGCCGTTCTTCGGACGTACGAAGGACCTGGAGAAGATCGCGAAATACCTGCTCCCGGAGGACCGCAGTTGGGGCGTCGTGCTGGATGGTCCTGGTGGTGTCGGTAAGACCGCTCTCGCTCTCGAAACGGCCCACCGGGCGCCGGCTGAGCACTTCCCGCTCAAGCTGTGGATCACGGCCAAGGTCCGCGAACTGCTCCCTGAGGGCGAACAGCCGTTACGGGACTATCGAGTGGAGGGCTACCACTCGCTACTCAATGAACTGGGCCGGGCGCTCGGCCGCGACAACATCCCGAAGGCAGTCCCAGAGGATCGACCCAACCTCGTGCGCCATGCTCTGGCCAACTACCGCGCCCTCCTGGTGCTGGACAATCTGGAGACGTTCAGTGCAGAGGAGCGCCGCCGTGTGGTCGAGTTGCTGGACAACCTTCCCTCGGCCTGTCGAGCCATCATCACCAGCCGCCGCCGCACCGATGGCTCAACAGCTGCGCACAACCTCCGCCTGGACAAGCTGGAACGTGACGCCGCCGACGAGTTGCTAGCCGAGTTGGGCCGGCGTTGGGAGCCGGTCGCCCGGCTCAGCCAAGACGAACGAGATCAACTCTATGCCGAAACCGGTGGCAATCCGTTGTTGCTGACCTGGGTGGCCGGCCAACTGGGGCGGACGACAGGCCGCTGCCGCACGGTGGCCGAGGCGATTGAGCGTTTGCAAGAGGCGCATCGTCTCCAAAAAGTGAATGAGAAAAACGATCCGCTGGACTTTGTCTTCGGCGACTTGGTCGAGACCTTCACAGAGGATGAGACGGCGGTGCTCGCCGCCTTGGTTCATTTCACCCAACCGGCTCCTATCGAGTGGTTGCTGCCGCTGACCGAGCTGAGCCCGAAGGCCGCAGAAACCGCTCTGGACGGGCTGCGTGATCGCGCATTGCTGGTGGAGGACGACCAAGCCGGCACTTGGCTGCTCCCGCCACTTGCCGCCAGCTTCCTTCGACGCATTCGCCCCGAGGCGGTTGGCGTCAGCAGCGAACGTTTGGCAGATCAGGCCTACGCCCTTGCTGTGGAGAACGGTTACCAGAAGTACGCCCTTTTCCCCGCCCTGGAGGCCGCTTGGCCGCAGATCGCCGCCGCCCTGCCGGTGCTGATCGCGGGTGACAACCGCCGCCTGCAGACGGTGTGCGGTGCATTGACCATATTTCTTGAATTCTCCGGCCGCTGGGATGACTGGCTCTCCCTCAGCACCGAGGCCGAGGCCAAGGCTGAGCGCACGGACGACTTCAATAGCGCTGGTACGCGAGCTTGGCAGGCTGGCTTCTGCCACTTCCTGCGCGGCCAGTCCGCCGAGGTTCTGGCCTGCGCCGAACGCGCTGCCGCTTACTGGCAAGCAGCCCTTGACGGCGTTGACGAGCGCGCTTCAGCTATCCGGCTGCGCGGCTTGGGCCATAAACTGGCGAGAGACTACCCCGCTGCGATTGCCGCTTTCCGGGAAGCGCTCGATCTTTGGCGCAGCTTGTCGCCGAGGAGCCTGGAAGTGGCCCTCGGCCTAAACTCCCTCGCTGGAGCGCTTGGAGATTCAGGCACGCTCAACGAGGCGGAGGCTTACTTCCGCGAGGCCCTCGCGATTGCCGAGAACCTACCCGACCCCGAGGGTGTCGCTCTTGGCACGGCCAACCTCGCCGAACTGGCTCTACATCGCGAGCAGTGGCCAGAGGCCGAACGCCTCTCCCGCAAGGCCCTGAAGTTCGCAGAGGAAGTCGGCCGTAAAGAAATGATCGCGATGAATTGTTCACAGTTGGCCAAGGCCTTGGCGCGGCAGGGACGTGGCGCCGAAGGACACCTCCACGCCAAGCGTGCGGTGGCGATCTTTACCGAGTTACGCTCGCCCCATTTGATCGAGGCCCAGACCGCGTTAGACGAGTGCCGGAGCCAGAATCAGGCGCCACCCTCCTCGACATAGAAGAACCCTCTGACACACATCTCGTCCGATCTCACAGGTCAACTACGAAAAGCACTGGAGGTGGAGGACACGCGATCCTCCATGCTCTCGGGCGTCGCGAATACCAGCGAGGAGATGTATATAATGGTAGGCTTCAATCCAGGTAGGAGGCCCAGGATTAAACAAGTCCCGCCGGGCCTCAACGCATTACCGCCCAGCTTCTCCGCATTGCCCGCGCCATTTCCGGCATAACCGGGAGCAAATTTGTGCGTCCCGCCCGCCTTGCGGAGGCAATCCAGTGCGTTTCGATGAAACGTGGAGCCCCTTGGCGGACAGCCGCCCGGGGCTTCCCAAAGCTCGCCCGGTTATTTTGTATCTCGCCCGCGCTGCCGGGTTTCTCCGCAATGCCGCGAAGCTCCGCCGCAGCCCTGCGGCGTTCCTCAGCAACGCTGCCGAGCTTCTCCGGAATGCTGCGGCGCTTCTCCGCAACGTTCCGGTGCTTCTCCGCAACCCTGCGGCGGAGCTCCGCGACGTTGCGGCGTTCCTCGGCAACGTTGCGGAGCTTCGTTTCAACCCCGCAGTGCTCCGTTTCAACCCCGCGGAGCTTCGCTGAGACGCCGCGGAGGATCGCGTTGCGGCTCCGGGGACAGGATCAGTGGTGCGTCGTGCTCGCCGGCTCCGCCGGCATCTTCCTGGTCAGGCTGTTGTAGACCGTCTCGATCCAGACGTCGGTCTTGATGAAGCCGGTCCCCCACTCCTTCCAATGATCCGGCAGCCCGGCGGACTTGATCTGCGCCAGGGTCTTCTTCGCCTTGATCTGCTTCTGGACGATGGCGGTGGTCTCGGTCAGCATGCGGTGGTAGGTCTTCAGGTCCTCGACGGTCGAGAGCGGACCGTGGCCGGGGATCACCTTGGCGTCGGCGGGGATCTGGGCGAGCACCTTGGCGACGCCGGCCGTCATCCCCTGCACGCTGCCGCCGCTATCCAGGTCGACGAACGGGAAGCGGTCCCTGAAGAAATCGTCCCCCATGTGGACTACGTTCGACTTGGTGAAGAAGATCACGCTGTCGCCGTCGGTGTGGCCGTGCGGGTAGTGGATCACCTTGATCTCCTCGCCGTTGAAGTGGACGGAGACCGAATCCTGGAAGGTGATCACCGGCAGCGCCTCGCCGGGCGAGGGGGGCACCGTCTCCCCCATGATGTGCTGCTCGGCCGAGAGCCGCTTGCGCACGTTCTCCTGGGCGATGATCGGCGCCTCGGGGCCGAAGGTGGCGTTGTTCCCCGTATGGTCGCCGTGCCAGTGGGTGTTGAGCACGAACTTGAGCTTGCCGCCGGAATTGATGCCCTTCAGGGCCGCGCGGATCTTCTCGGCCAGCGGCGCGTACTGGTCGTCCACGATCAGGATGCCGTCGCTCCCGGCGGAGACCCCGATGTTCCCCCCGGCGCCCTCCAGCATGTAGATGTTGCCGGCCGCGGGGATCACCTTGATCTCGACCTTCGAGAAGTCCTGCTGCTGCGCCGCTACTGGAGCCACCATCAGGGCCAGTCCGGCGAGCAGCCGGACGCACGTCGCTCTCATCATCAAAAAACCTCCTGGGATTGGGTTCAGCTACCGCGCGGCGACTTTAGCATGGCGCCCCCTACCCGCCCCCCCCGATCCGCAGGAACTGGCTGGTGAGCTGGCCCAGCATTCTCCCCACCTGCGGGAACTGGGTGGCGATCAGGCCCAGGATGGGGATGCCGGCGTAGGTGAGGAGCTTGGTGAGGAAGACGCGGTCGAACGTCACCTGCCCCGGCGTCGTCCCCCCGATCCGGCTGAGGGTGGGGTTGCGGTCCATCTGCAGGAAGATCCAGAGGGTGAGGGCCACCGCGATCGCCAGCGCCACCCAGCCGGCGAGCGAGACGAAATGCTTGGGCTCGAACACGTAGGCCGTGACTCCGAGCACGGCGAGCAGACCGGTGACTAGCCCGCCGATCAGGCTGTTCCGCATGTGGGCGAAGACGTAGCGCAGATAGGCCGCCACCCGCAGCGCCAGGAACTGCTTCACGCCGGGGTCGTCGATCTGGCCGCGCAGATCGAGGCAGGCCTGGGCGAAGATCCTGCCGAGCGCGTTCCGGTTTTCGATCTCCTTCACCGAGCCGCCGTCCCGCTCGTGCTCGAACATCGCCTTCAAGGGGGCGTCCAGCGAGTCCGGATATCCCGCGATGGAAACCTTTTGGGCTTCGACCAGCTCGCGCAGCTTGTGGACGGAGAGGACCAGCGTCCGGAAAGGGGGGATCTGCCAGCCGAAGGATTTGATCGGCCGCCAGTCCAGCTCCTTGGAGATGTCCTCGAAGGACTTCGCCACCGCTGGGGAGGCGTCGTCGAGCCGGTGCAGGAGCCTGAGCGTGCCGCGCCAGAGCCGGACGAAGCGGTAGAACGAGAGCGCGCTCAGCGAGAAGGCGGCGGCGAGGAAGAGGACGAAGAGGCGTCCGTAGCCGCGGGTCTCCCCGATCGGCTGGACGGTCCACCAGAGCAGGAACACCGGCGGGATGAACGCGGTCGCCGGCAGGGCCCAGATGCGGATCCCTCGCGGCAGGGTCCGGGCCATCAGGTCCCGGAACGATTCCACGATCGGCAGGGAGCCGGACAGCGCCGGATCGGCGAGCGCCTCGAGCGGACAGTCGGTGGCCAGTCGCGCCATCAGCCGCCGCCGCATCAGCTCGCTCCAGAGCCAGAAGTAGATCGCGCCGCCCACGACGCTGAGCGAGACCAGCGGCGACAGGCCGCTGGTGAGCGCCCGCGCCCGCAGGTGGAAGAACTGGATCTGGCTCCCCGGCACGCAGAGCTCCCAGATCACCAGGACGAGCAGGATGAAGGCGAGCACGCCGCCCGCGGCCCAGGCGGCTCCCGCGGCCGGGCCGATCCGCTCGCCGTGCGCCGCCCGTGCGGCGTTGCGCACCAGCAGCGCGTAGGCGAGCGCCAGGGCCACGAGATAGGCCCACTGGGCGGACAGCAGAATCACCCGCGGCGCGATGGTGAAGAACGGAGCCCAGAGCGGGATGCTGCCGACAGCCAGCAGCACGCCGGACGCCGCGGCGAGCAGCAGCGCCCCGAGCACCAGCAGGCGGCGGTTTCCCGGCGCGAGATCCAGCGCCGCCCCCTCGACCCTCTCCAGCAGCGCCGTACGGTTCAATCCGATGGCGAGCAGGTAGAGGACCACGGCGACCAGCAGGATCTGCAGATCGTCCTTGCCCGCGAAGCCGCTGCCGACCCGGCCGCTCGTCCGCGGATCGGCCGGCGGCACGGAGCCGCAGAGGCGGCTCGGCGGGTTCGGCGCCGGGCCGCTGTCGTGGTCGGACAGATGCGCGATCGGCCAGAGGGCGCCATTGCCCACGGCGGCGATCCAGCCCTGGGGCTTCGGCACGAGGTCGGCGCCCAGCAGGTAGCGCACCGCCTCGAAGACGCCCTGCTGGAACTCGCCGCTGAACTGCCGCCGCTGGGTCCCCTGACGGTCCTCCGGGGAGGCCGGGAGCCAGGGCGCTCCGTGCGTGAACAGCGGCGAGCTCGAAAAGACGAGCATGCCGTCCATCGTCTGCGCGTACTGCGGATAGGCGTAGAGGAGGTTGTTGTCGAACGTGAACAGGACGACGTCGGGAGCGAGCCTGCGGACCTCCTCGGCCAGGAAGAGCTTGTCCTTGACGTCGGTCGCCACGATGCCGACGTAGCGGATCCCCTCGCGCGCGATCGTCCCCAGCAGGTTGGACAGCCGCAGATCGTTGCTGTACGTGGTCAGCGGGCTGAAGGTGGGGATCAGGTCGCCGGTCGGCTCGCGGCCGGAAAGGTCGAGCTCCCGCACCGGCCGGTCGGTCGGAACGGCGGCGCTTTCCCGCGCCGCTTTCCGCGCCTTCTCCTCGGCCTCCAGGGCACTGCGGAGATCCGAGATGTGGCTGGGGAAGGGGATCAGCACCATGCGCTGGTGCGTTTCATCCTCTTTCTGTTCCTGCGTCTCGGTCTCGAGGAACTTCTGGCCATAGGCGGTGTCGGCCTCGGTCAGCAGGGCGACCTTGCCCAGGTCCCAGCCCATCTCGGCTCTCAGGAAATTGAAAGCCCTTTCGTGCAGCACGTCGTCCGGCAGCACGGCGCGGCAGAAGTCCACGCTCATCGCGTCGAAGACGTCTTCCAGGCCGCTCGCCGTGGTGGAGCCGGAGGCGACGCGGAACTGGAGCAGATCGCCCCGGCTCTGCCGCCAGTTGAGGAGGGCCAGCCGCAACGATTCCACGGAGCCGGAAAACGAGGGGCCGAGGATGGAGACCTTGGTCTCGAGGGAGGCCTCGTGCAGGTCGGCGGTCAGGTCGAGCGCCTCGCGGAAGGCGTCCTTCTGAATCCCCGTCCGGGAGCTCTCGACCACCAGGAAGACCAGGGCCAGGCTGTGGGGGTCGCGGCCGCGGAACAGCATGATCCCGGGCGCCTTCTGCGCGAACCTCTCCTGGGCCGCGTCGGCCGCCGTCCAGGGGAACCAGACGCGGTCGATCAGGAACTCGGACCGCGGGGGGATGGAGCGGGAGGATTCCGCCTGGGCGAACCCCTTCTGGATCGCCTCCAGCGCCTGGTCCAGGCGCGGATCGGACGGCGGCGGCACGAGCGCCACCATGAAGCGCAGATCGTAATCGGCGGCTCTCGCCGCCGTGATCACCTCTCGCAGGTTGTCGCCGCGGGGCTTCTCCAGGGCCGGCGGGAGGCCGAAGAAGTCGCGCAGCACCCGCACCGGATCGCACCAGGCATGCGGGGACATCTTCTTGCCCTGGCTCTCCTCCGGCTTGCAGTCCTCCCCCTCGAGCGAGCGGCTCGCCGCGGCGGCGCTCTCGGCGGGCGCGGCCTTCTTCTCCTCCGGCGCGGTCGCCATCCGGGCCGCCGGATAGCCGACCAGGAGGCCCAGGACGAGCAGCAGCAGAGGGGGCGTTTTCTTCACGGAAGTTTCCTGGGGACGTCGAGTCCCTGCCGCAGAATAGGCGCGAGTGATTCAGGAATGTTACGGAACATCCATCCCGGGCGCAACGCCGCCGGGGCGGTACGCCGGCTTCAGACGAGCCGGAGCTTGAGCTTCCGCAGCAGCCCGGCTTCGCGCTCGGGTGGCAGAAACTCGTCGGGCTCGCGCGCCTGCCGGTCTTCGGCGACCCAGGCGTGGACGTCGCGGATGGTCCGGGTGAGCGGGCGGAAGGTGAACCCTTCGGCGACGGCGCGGCGGTTGTCGACCAGATCGTAGCCGGACGTCTCCTCGGGGTACCAGAACGGAAGCGTGACCTCGTGCTCCTCGAGGAAACGGTCCTCCACCCAGGTGAAGGCCGCGCCGCCGCCGCTGCCCCCCGTCGAGGCGCGGCAGGCTTCCAGCATCTCCCGCATCGTCAGGGTCCCGTCGGGGCCCGCCGCGTTGAAGGTCCCCACCGCGCGGCGGTCCGCCATCCTCACCACCCAGGCGGCGAGATCGCGGGCGTCGATCAGCTCGACCGGGCGGTCCGGCCGGCCGGGGGCGAGCGCCTCGCCGTCCCGGGCCGCCCGCTCGACCCAATAGGTGAAGCGGCCGGTAGGGTCCCAGGGTCCCACGACGACGCAGGGGCGGACGATCAGCGCCCGTTCCGGAAAGGCCGCCTCGACGAACCGCTCGCACAGGACCTTGAGCCGGCCGTAACCCCCCGGCGGGACCTCGCGGGCCTCGGCGTCCCCCGGTACCGGCTCTTCGACCGCGGCGTCCTCGCGGATTCCGGGGCTCTTGAAGTCGGCGTAGACGGAGATGGTGGAGATGAAGACGTAGCGCTCGACGGCGCCGGCGAGGAGCTCCGCCGCGGCCCGGACGTCGCGCGGCAGGTAGCCGTTGACGTCGATCGCGACGTTCCAGCGCCGCCCGGCGAGAGCGGCGAGGTCCTTGCCGCGGTCGCCGTGGAGATGCTCGGCCTCGGGGAACAGGTCCGGATTCGTCCGGCCGCGATGGAACAGAGTGACCTGATGGCCGGCCGCGAGCGCGGCCTCGGTGAGGTGGCGCCCCACGAAACGGGTGCCGCCGAGGATCAGGACCCTCATTCGTACCGCAGGGCCTCGATCGGATCGAGCGCGGCCGCGCGGGCCGCCGGGTAGATCCCGGAGGCGAGGCCGACGGTCATCGCGACGCCGGTCGCCAGGAGGATCGAGGCGCTGGTGACGATGGTCTGCCAGCCGGCGTAGGCGGCGACGCCGCGGGCGAGGGCAAGGCCGGCCACGATGCCGGCGACGCCGCCGATCAGGCTGATGGCGAACGACTCGACGATGAACTGGAAGCGGATGTCGCTGCTCCTGGCCCCCACCGCCCGGCGGACGCCGATCTCGCGGGTGCGCTCGAGCACCGTCGCGAGCATGATGTTCATGATCCCGATGCCGCCGACCAGCAGGGAGATGCCGGCGATCGCGCCCATCACGACGTTGAACAGCCGCTGCGTGCGCCGGCTCTCAGCGAGCAGCGCCTCGGGCACCACCAGCTCGTAGTCTCCGGTGCCGCCGTGCAGCCGGTCGATGAGGTCGCGCATCGTCGCGGCCGTCTCCGCGCCGCTCACCCCTTCCTTCAAGCGGATGACGATCTCGTCGAGCGGCGAGGCGAGGGTCGGGTGCTCGAACTTGCGGTCGGCGGTCGACAGCGGCAGGTAGATCTCGCGGGCGGACGGACCGGCCGCCGCCTGCCCGCCCGCCGTCCGCCCCGGGCGTCTTGGCGCCGGCGGTGGCCGGCTGCGGCAGATCGGAGGCGAGCACGCCGACCACCTCCAGCCAGACGTCGTTGACCTTCACGAGCTGCCCCACCGCCTCGCCGTAGCCGAAGAGATCGCGCCGCACCTCCGGCCCGATGACGCAGACCTGGGCGTGGGTGCTCTCGTCGAGCGGGTCGAGGAAGCGCCCCTCAGCCACCGCGAGGTGGGCGAGATCGGCGTGCCGGGGGGTCACGCCGTAGACGGCGGCGCCGTCGCTCTTGCCCGACGGCGAGATCACCTTGTAGGGGTCGATGCGGATGCGCGGGACGACCAGGTCGACGCCCGGGATCGCCTCGGAGATCGCGGCGGCGTCGCGCTGCGAGACGCCGAGCGACTTCTGACGGATCTCTTTTAGTTCGCTGTCCTTGAAGGTCTTGGCGCGGACCAGGACGTTGCGCAGGCCGAGCCGCTCGATCGAGGCGAGCGCCTGGCGCTCGGCCCCGGCGCCGATCGACATCATGGCGATCACCGCGCCGACGCCGAAGATCATGCCGAGCATGGTCAGCGCCGAGCGCAGTTTGTGCGCCGCGAGATTGTCGAGCGCCGAGCGGAAGGCTTCCTGGGGAGTCATCCGATGGTGATCATCACGCCGCCGCCGCGCGGCGGGGCAGGCGGAGCCGAGGGTCTCTGGACGGGCTTGGGCGCGGGCTCGCCGGCCGGACGCGTGGGATCGCGCAAGGCCAGCAGGTCGCCGGCGGTGAGGCCGGACTCGACGATGATCCGGCCCATGGTGGAGGCGCCGAGCTTGACCTCGACCGGCTCGAAGCCGTGCCGCCCCTTGCGGTAGACGACCGAGCGCCCCTCGCGGTCGAAGACCGCCTGCCGCGGCACCAGGAGGGTATCCTTGCGCTCGTCGAGCAGCAGCGTCGCCTGCACGCGCTGCCCCGGCTTCATCACCCGCGGATCGGTTTTGGAGAGCTCCAGGGTGACGCCGAAATACTGCACCGGGGAGCCGGGGATGCGCGGCTTGGCCAGCGCGTCCACGCGCTGGATGCGGGCCGGATAGGTGACCCCGGGCGCCGACTCGACGGCCACGGTCGCGGTCTTGCCGGCCTTGAGCCCGCCGGCGTCCGCCTCCAGCACGTAGACCTCGGCCTGCATCGCCGACAGGTCGGGGATCTCGGCCAGCGGCTGGCCGTTCCAGACGTCGTCCCCCACCCGGGTGGTGTCGCCGCGCCAGTTGCGCTTGAGGATCAGCACGCCGTCGTGCGGCGCGGTGACGGCGAGCGCCTGCAGGCCGGCCCGCGCCTGCTGGATCTTGGCGTCGGCCTGGCGGACCTTGATCCGCAGCAGGTCCAGCTCGGTGCCGGTGAGCCGCCGATGGGTGCTCTGCGATCCTTCGGCGTGCTTCTCGCGCTCGATCGCGAGCTGCTGGTCGATGTCCGATTCGATGATCTCGCTGCGCGAGAAGATCCCCGCGTCCTTCTTCTGGAACTGGCGCGAGTTCTCCAGCTCCACCCGGGCCATGGCGGCGTCCTTCTCCAGCTTGCGCACCTCGGAGAGGCCGGAGAGCTGCTCCTTGTCCATCTGCAGCCGGGCCCCGCGGAGATCGTCCTCGGCGTCGACCAGCCGCTTCTCGAGAGCGCTGGAATCGAAGCGGATGACGACGTCCCCCTTCTTCACCAGCGAGCCGTCGGGCGCCAGCCAGCCGATACGGAAGGGGCCGGGAACGCCGGCCGGGACGGAGATCGGAGTCGCCCGCACCGCTTTCAGCTCCCCCTGGGCCGGCACGCGGCGCACGAACTCGGTCTTCTCGATCCGCAGCGTGGGCACGTCCACGCCGCCAGGGTGGGACAGCGGCAGGAACGCCCCCAGGGCGACCAGCGCGGCGATCGCCACGGCGGCGAGACCCAGCCGGCGAGAAGCCCGGCCCGCTGTCTTCCTCTTCTTCACTTTCATCGGGTCTTTCATCGGCTCTCCGCCAGCTCGCGGCGCGAGACCTTGTCGCCCAGCTTGAGCCCGCTCCGGATCTCCACTTCCCGGTCGTTGCGCCGCCCGAGAGCCGGGTGGACTTCCTCGCTCCCCCAGCCGGCTTTGCGGTAGACCACCGGCCCGGAGCCGCGGTTGAACACCGCCTCGACCGGCACCACCAGCGCCTTGGGAGCCCGCTCGATCTCGACCGTGCCGAGGAAGCGCATGCCGGGACGCATGCGCTGGGGGTCGGTGCTGTCGAGGTCAATCTCCAGCTTGACCACCTTGAGGGCGTCGGAGTCCGACCGGCTCTGCACGGAGCCGCCGACCAAGCGCACGCGGCCCGTGAAGACGTCGTCCGGATGGGCGTCGAGGCGGAAGGTCACCCGCTGGCCGGCGGCTACGCGGCCGGCGTCGGCCTCGTCGATCTCCCCCTCGGCCTCCATGCGGCGCAGATCGGGGATCTCGAGCACGGACTCGCCGCGCCAGCAGGAGTCCCCCACCTTCTTCTTCTCCCCGTCCTCGGAGGCGACGTAGACCACCGTGCCGGCGCGCGGCGCGGTGACAGTCATGCGGCCGATGGCGTCCTCCATCTCCTGGACGCGGGCGGCGGCGCGGTCGCGCTTGCGCGCCAGGGCGTCGACCTCGGTGGCGCCCTCGACGGCCTCCAGGTGGAGGCGGTTCTTGAGATACGCCACCTCGCGGCGGGCCAGAGCGAGATCCTCGCGCGACTTGGCGAGCTCCCTGGACGCCACCAGCTCGGGCGGCACGTCCACCTTGAGCTGCGCCTTACGCAGCCGCGCCTCGGCCTCGGCGAGCGCGAGCTCGCGGTCCCGGCGGCCGATCTCGAGGTCGGTCTGCTTCTTCTCCAGCTCCTTCTGCGCCGAGTCCCGCTCGGCCCGCTTGTCGAGGAGCTGGCGCTCGAGCTCGGAGGTGTCGAAGCCGAGCACCGGCTCGCCCGGCCGCACCGGAACGCCCTCGGGCGCCATGAAGGAGATCTTGTAATTCCACATCTGGGAGATCTGCGGCGGTCCGATCCGCACCGCCTGCACCGAGGAGAGCGTGCCCGCCACCGGCACGCCGACCACCAGATCGTCGCGCCGCACCTCGGCCCAGTCGCCGGTCCCCGAGGCCGCGGCCCGCCCCGCCATCAGCCAGAGGCCGAGAGCGGCGGCGAGCAGCACCGCACCGCTCACCGCGAAACGGGTGACCTTGCGCTGGCGGGGGCTCATCCGGCGCTCCCGTCCTGTCCTTCCTGAGGACGCCGCAGCCGGGTGCCCTCGGCGGGGCCGGACTCGACCACGCACGCCTCCGCCGAGCAGGGCCCGAGCCGTACCGGGGCCGTGCCGCCGGCCGCCAGGAGGGCCCGCGGTCCGCCGTTCGCGAAGTCGAGGGCCGCCCGCGGCACCAGCAGGGCGTTGCGGATCTCCGGCCCCATCACCTCGACGCGCACCGACATGCCGGGGCGCATGCGCCGGGAGTCCGACCTCTCGAGCGCGATCCGCACCGGGAAGTAGCGCAGCAGGGGGCTGCGCCGCGACTCCCGGGCGACCGGCGAGATCTCGACCACGCGGCCGCGGTAGGTCACGGTGGGATAGGCGTCGAGCGTGCAGAGGACCGCCATTCCCGGCGTGATCCGGCCGTCGTCGACGTCGGAAAGGTTGGCCTGGACGACCATCGACGCCAGCTCCGGCAGGGTGGCCACGGTCATGCCCGCCCAGACCGAGTCGCCGACCTGGAGCTTGCGCCCCTCGAAGGGGTGCTTGCCGATGAGCACCATGCCGTCGCGGGGGGCCTTGAGGTCGAGGGCCTCGATGGCCTCCTCCGCGGTGCGGATCTCGCGCCGCGACTTGTCGAGCGTGATCTTCTGGATCTGCACGCCGGTCGAGCTCACCTTCGCCTCGGTGGCGAGCACCTCCTCGGCCTTAGCGAGCTCGCTCTCGGCGCGCTGGAGGGCGAGCTGGCGCTCCTGGTATTCGCGCAGGGGGAGGAGATCCTTCGGCACCGCGGCGGCGAGCTTCGCCTTCTCCAGCTCGGAGCGAGCCTTCGCCACGTTGAACCGCCGCTCGGAGTCGGAGGTCTTGAGTTGGGCCTCGGCGGTAGCGAGATCGCTGCCGGCCTGGGAGGCGGAGAGCCGCTTCTCCTCCAGGTCCGAGGCGAACGAGGAGTTGTCGAAGGAGATCACCGGGTCGCCGGCCTTGACCATCGTCCCGTCCTCCGCCATCCAGCGGACGGTGAGCTGGAAGGCGTTGGTGCGCGGCACCACCAGGTTATCGCCGCGTTCGGCCGCCAGCTCGCCGGAGAGGATCTGCCGCTGGCGGAAGGAGCCGCGATGGACGCTCAGCCCGGCCTCCCCCTCCCGGCCCGACTCGGCGCGCGCCCCCGGCCCGGAGCAGCCGGCCAGGGCAGGCAGGCAGGCCAGGAGGAGGCAGGCGGCGGCGAAGGGGCGAGATCTCATCATTCCCTTAAACGTATACGGCACCCGGAGATTCCTGTCTAGGGGGGTGGTCCCCCACGGGGTATACGGATGAACCCTGGTTGGAGTTTGAGAGGGGTGGGTGTGGAAAAGTTCCCGGTGGCCGCCAAAGGAACGTCCGCGGCCTGTGCGGATGATTCTCGGCGCCGGGATTTTTTCCTCCACCCGGAACGGGGGGAGGTCAGGAGGGGGGCCTTGCGGAGTCCGGGACCGCTCCTTGTCTGGGGCGCCCCCTCCTGACCTCCCCCTGAAGGGGGAGGAAAAAGGCCCCCCTACCCCAACCCCAGATCCACATCCCGGTCGATCTGCGCCAGCAGCGCCTGGTCCTCGCGCCAGTCGGGCTCCAGGCGGACGTTGAGCTCCAGATAGATGCGGCGCTCGAGGTACTCCTCCAGATCGAGGCGGGCGGCGGTGCCGATCGCCTTGATCATCGAGCCCTGCTTGCCGACCACGATCCCCTTCTGTCCCGGCCGGTCGACCAGGATCGAGGCGTAGATGCGGAGGATGTCCTTCTCCGGGTCCTCCTCCCAGCGCTCGAGGACGACCGCGGTCGAGAACGGCAGCTCGTCGGTGGTCAGCTCCAGCACCTTCTCGCGGATCCGCTCGGTAACCAGGAAGCGCTCGGGGTGGATGGTCAGCAGCTCGGGATCGAACATCGGCGGCCCCTCCGGCAGCAGGTCCCAGAGCACGTCGAGCAGCCGGTCGCAGTTCTCCCCCGTCTGGGCGCTGATCGGCACGATCTCCTGGAACAGCCCGGTCTTCGCGTACTGCTCGATCCGCGGCAGCAGGTTCGGTTTCTTCATCCGGTCGGCCTTGTTGAGCACCAGCACCCGCGGCTCCTTGGCCTTGCCCGCCAGATCGAGCACGTAGGCGTCCCCCTTGCCGAACTTCTCGGCGGCGTCGACCAGCAGGCAGCTCACGTCGGCGTCGTTCATCGCGTCGAGGGCGTAGCGCACCATCTGCCGGTTGAGCCGGTGCAGCGGCTTGTGGATGCCGGGGGTGTCGTAGAAGACCATCTGCCCGCGCTCGCCCGAGAGGATGCCGACGATCCGGTGGCGGGTCGTCTGCGGCTTGTCGGAGACGATGGCGAGCTTCTCCTCCAGCAGGCGGTTCATGAGGGTCGACTTGCCGGCGTTGGGCCGGCCCACCAGCGCGACAGTTCCGGACTTCGGCATCAGGCTTCCGCCTCCCTGGCCTCCTCCGCCGCGTCGATCTGCTCGACGCGCACGGTCTGGATACGGCGGTCGGCGACCGCCTCGACGATGAAGCGGAGGCCGTGGCTCTCCACCGTCTCTCCCACTTGCGGGACATAGCCGAGGACGCTGAAGATCAGGCCGGCCACGGTCTCGTACTCCGGGTCCTCGATCTCGACGTCGAACAGCTCGTCGAGCAGCTCGATGTGGGCGCGGCCGTCGAGCCGGTAGGCGCCGTTCTCCAGCGGCTCCAGCTCGGCCACCAGCGCCTCGTGCTCGTCCATGATCTCGCCGACGATCTCCTCCAGCAGATCTTCCACCGTCACCAGGCCGGCGGTGCCGCCGTACTCGTCGACCACGATCGCGACCTGCTGGAAGCGCGCCTGGAGCTCCTTGAGCAGCTCGCCGAGCGGCTTGGTCTCGGGGATGAACAGCGGCGCCTTCAGCAGCTCGCGGATCGCCGGCGGCTCCGGCGCACGCAGGGCGCGCAGCACGTCGCGGATGTGGATGATGCCGATGATGTGATCGATCGAATCCTCGTAGATCGGCAGGCGCGAGTGGCCGGACTCGACGAAGCGGTCGGCCAGGGTGTCGAGAGTGGCCTCGACCGGAGCGCAGACCATGTCGATGCGCGGCGTCATCACGCTGCGCGCCTGGGTCTCGCCGAAGCCGACGATCCCCCACAGCCACTCCCCCTCCTGCGGCTCGAGGATCCCCTCGCGGGTGCCGACGTCGATGAACGCCTCGATCTCCTCGTCGGAGGCGGAGCCGTCCTCCCCCTCCTCGTGACGCTCGAAGGCCTCGGCGGGGATCAGCGGCGACAGCACCCGGACCAGCGGCGACAGCAGCCAGAGCGCGACGCGGTAGAGGCGGGTCAGCGCCCGCAGCGCCCGCTCCGGGTCCTGGCCGACGAGCGTCCGGTTGACCACCTCGGCGACCGCCACGATGAAGAGGACGATGGCGAACCCCCAGAGCATCGGGTGGGCCCGACCGAAATGCTCGAGGCTCAGCGTGAGCAGTGCGGCGAGCACGATCGGCAGCGCCCGCGAGAGCAGCGACAGCAGATAGCGGAAGACGCCGAAGCGGACCGGCATCTCGAACATCTTGCGCAGCGAGCCCCCGGCCTCCTCCGCCCAGTGGCGCAGGCGGATCGGACCGCTGCGCTCGAGCAGGGCGGAGAGCGTCGCCGCCCCCATGGCGATGGGCACCAGCAGGAGGAAGGCCCAGAGCAGCAGGCCGGGCGAGATCGTCGAATGGGCTTCAGGCATGCGTTTCCTCTTGGATCCATCGCTTCCGCAGCCGCCGCTCCAGCCGCTCCATTTCCCCGTGATCGGTCTCGTGATCGTGCCCCAGACAGTGGAGGATGCCGTGCAGCAGCAGGGTCTTCACCTCGCGGTCCACGCTGTGGCCGGCTTCCAAGGCCTGGCGGCGGGCGGTGGGGATGGAGATCAGGATGTCCCCCAGGTAGCCCTCGATGCCGGCTTCCTCGCCGGGAAAGGAGAGGACGTCGGTGGTCTTGTCCTTGTCCCGGAACCGGCGGTTGGCGAGCCGCATCGCGCGGTCGCCGGCGAAGCGCACGCTCAGGGCCTCGGCCTCCGGGGCGAGCGCGGCCACCAGGGGGGTGAGCCACGGCAGCAGCCGGCGCGCGCCGGCTTCCGGGTAGCGATTGGGATTGAGGAGGACGATCTCGCAGCCGCCACCCGCGCTCGGGCTCGAACGTTTCGCTGGATCGCTCATGAGGCCTGACGGATGGCCTTTTTCTCCCGTTTGGGGCCGGCGGCGTTGAAGTCGAAGCCCGGGTAGTCGATCCGCTGGTGGAAGATGTTCGAGAGCACCCGCAGGAAGGACTCCGAGACCATGCGCAGGTCGGAGAGCGTGAGATCGGTGTGATCGAGCTGGCCGTCCTGCAGGCAGTCGTCGACGATGGCGCGGATCAGGCCGCGGATCTTGGCCGGCGACGACTCCACCAGCGTCCGGCTCGCCGCCTCGACGGCGTCGGCGATCATCAGCACGCCCATCGCCTTGCTCTGCGGCTCGGGTCCCGGATAGCGGTACTTCTCCTCGGTGACGTCGGTGGCATCGGGGTCCTTCTGCTCCAGGGCCTTGCTGTAGAAGAACTTGATCAGCCGCGTGCCGTGGTGCTGCAGGATGGCGTCCTCGATCACCCGCGGCAGGTTGTGCTGGCGCGCCAGCTCCACCCCGTCCTTGACGTGGTTGATCAGGATCAGCGCGCTCATCGACGGCAGCAGCTTGTCGTGCCGGTTGTGGCCGGGGCGCTGGTTCTCGACGAAGTAGTCGGGGCGCAGCACCTTGCCGACGTCGTGGTAGAGCCCCGCCGTGTAGGCGAGCACCGGATCGGCGCCGATCGCCTCGCAACCCTCCTTGGCGAGGTTGGCCACCATCAGCGAGTGCTGGAAGGTGCCGGGCGCCTCGAAGGCGAGCCGCCGCAGCAGCGGCAGATTGGTGTTCGACAGCTCGACCAGCTTGATGTCGGTGGTGATCCCCAGCGCCCATTCCAGGATCGGGATGGCGAAACTGGCGGCGGCGGTAACCAGCAGCCCGCCGGCGAAGGCGCAGACGAGGTCGAAGCCCACCTGCATCGGACCGCGGGCGGCGGTGGCGAAGGCGGTCAGGATCAGCACCATCATCAGGTTGATGCCGCCGACCACCAGCCCCACCCGCACCATCACCAGCCGGTGGCGGAACTGGTAGCACTCCAGGGTGTAGATCGCCCCCAGCGAGCCGGCGAGGCTGTAGAAGACGATCCAGAGCGCCTCGCCGTCGCCGGTCAGGCGGGCGGCGAGGAGCGAGAAGAGCACCGACAGCGTCAGCGCGATGTTGCGCCCGAACAGCAGCATCGCCACCAGCGCCGCGGAGGCGAACGGAATCGCGTAGGAGTAGCTGTGCGCCGAGTTGAGCGGCGCCGACTCAAAGGCGACCGAAAGGGCGTTGGCGACCACGAAGCAGAACTTCGCCCCCAGCAGCGAGACCAGCAGCAGCAGCAGGCTCTCCGCGAACAGCCGGCCGCGGTCGTGGTTGGCCACCCGGTCGTGGCGCTCGGCGAACCAGATCACCGCGGCGATCAGCGCCAGCATCGCCAGGGTGGCGGCGAGCGGCGGGATCTGGCGGCGGAACTGCCGCTCCCCCTTCATCTGGGCGATGATGCGGGCGTTGGCCGGATCGATCGGATCCCCCTTGCGGACGATCACCTGCCCCTGCCGGATCTGGTTGAAGACCTGGCCGACGGCGGCCGCCGCGGCTTCCTGGCGCATCAGCGTCTCGCTGCGGTTGTGCAGCAGGTTCGGCGGCGCGTTCTCCAGCAGCAGGTCGACCAGCAGCCGGCGCTCCTGGGCGTTGAAGCCCCCCCAGCTCCGCACCTCGGTCTCGAACAGGTCGCGCTCCTCGCCGGGATTGCCGACGTGGTCGAAGAGGTCGAAATGCACCCGCTCGGTGCCGGTGGCGAGGTTGCGCAGGGTGATCCCCTGGATGCGGTTTTCGAGCAGCAGGTCCTTGTTGGCCACCACGCCGCGGCGCAGCACCTGGACCAGGCTGCCGCGCAGGCGGTCCTCGAGCTCGGAGGAGAACCCCTTGCGCGCCAGCAGCTCGGCCTGCTCCGGGGTGAGCTTGACGGCGTTGGGCGGCTGCGGCGGCGCGGTCAGCGCGCGGACCACCGCCTCGCGCGCCTCGCGGGACCCCGCATCCCCCTGCTTCCCGAGCAGGCGCCGCCCGCGGTCGAAGAGCTGGGCCATCCGCCCCTCGTACTCCGACGCCGCCCCCTGGTCGAGGTCGTAGACCGGCAGCACGGCGTTGCGGGCCTCGCCCTGCTTGTGGCGCGTCGCCTCGTCGTCGTTGAGCAGCAGGTCGCGCGAGGCCACGTAGTCGTGGTCGGCGATGGTACCGGGCTGAGCCCGCTTGGTGAACAGGAAGGCGCCCGGCACCAGGCACCAGGTGCCGACGATCAGGAACACCCCCAGCCAGAGCAGGGGCATCTCGATCGCGCGCTCCCAGAGGTCGCGCGGGCGCGGCCGTTTGCGCAGACGGATCGATCCGGTCCCGCTGGTGGCGGGCCGGATCTCGGTAACGGTCGAAGGGTCGTTGTCGCGAGCCATGGCCCGGGTCAGTTACCCCCTGCGGTACCCCCTCTGGAATCTCCTCCGGACAGAACGGCGGCGGACTGCGCGGCGATCTTCCGGGCGGCGCGCTCCTCCGCCTCGCGATCGCTCTTGCGCTTCTCGAAGGCGTCGTAGGCGGTGACGATCTTCTGCACCAGCACGTGGCGGACGACGTCCTTCTGGTCGAAGTAGAAGAACTTGATCCCCTCGACCCCGGAGAGCACCTCCTGCGCCTCGCGCAGGCCCGACATCCGCCCCTGCGGCAGGTCGACCTGGGTGACGTCGCCGTTGATCACCGCCTTGGAGTTGAAGCCGATGCGGGTCAGGAACATCTTCATCTGCTCGGGCGTGGTGTTCTGCGCCTCGTCGAGGATGATGAAGCTGTCGTTGAGCGTGCGCCCGCGCATGAAGGCGATCGGCGCGATCTCGATGATCCCGCGCTCCATCATCCGGCTCACCTTCTCGAAGCCGATGATGTCGTGCAGCGCATCGTGGAGCGGGCGCAGATAGGGGTTGACCTTCTCGACCAGGTCGCCGGGGAGGAAGCCGAGCTTCTCCCCTGCCTCGACCGCCGGCCGGGCCAGGATGATCCGCCGCACCCTCTTCTCGAGCAGGGCGGCGGCGGCCATCGCCACCGCGAGGTAGGTCTTGCCGGTGCCGGCCGGGCCGATCGAGATGACGATGTCGTGGTCGATCATCGACTGGATGTAGAGCTGCTGCCGGTAGCTCCGGGGAGCCACCAGCCGCTTCACCGAGGCCATGAACCCCTCGGGCATGAAGAACTCGACCAGCGAGGTCTCCGGCGCCTCGGCGGCGATGCGGATCGCCGCCTGGACGTCGCCGGGCTTGAAACGGTACCCCCGTTCGGTGACGGCGGAGAGCTCGGCGAGCAGCCGCTCCACGACCTGCACCGGCCCGGGGTCGCCGTTGATGTGCAGCTCGTTGCCGCGGGCCGTCAGGGCAACCCCGAAGGTCCGCTCGATCCGCCGCAGGTTCTCGTCCTGCGTGCCGAACAGGGTGTCTAGACCCTCTTCGGCGAGAGTGACTTGAGTCATCGTGCCTGTTTTCTCGAAGAAACCGGTTGTCGCGGAGGAACCGACGCGGCGAGCGCGAGCATGGTGAGCGGCCCCTCCAGTTCGCCTAAGGTGATGTCCCGGACGGCGGCCCCCACGGGCCGGGTCCGTCCGGAAAGGCACCAAGTGTAACAGAGACCGGGGCTTGCCTAATCCCGCCCTACTTCTTGCTGTAATCGTAGAACCCGCGGCCGCTCTTCTTGCCCAGCCGGCCGGCGGTCACCATCTGCTTGAGCAGCGGCGGCGCGGCGAAGCGCTTCTCCTTGTACTCGTCGAACATGATGCCGGCGATGTAGTACGTGGTGTCCAGCCCCACGAAGTCGAGCAGGGTGAACGGCCCCATGGGGTAGCCGCAGCCGAGCTGCATCCCCTTGTCGATGTCCTCGACGCTCCCCACCCCCTCCTCGAGGGCGCGGATGGCGTCCAGAAGATAAGGGACGAGCAGGCGGTTGACGATGAAGCCCGAGTTGTCACGGGCGGCCACCGGCTCCTTGCCGAGCGAGCGGGCGAACTCGAAGGCGCGGTCGAAGCTCTCGTTGGAGGTGAGCAGCGTGCGCACCACCTCGACCAGCTTCATCACCGGCACCGGATTGAAGAAGTGCAGCCCCACGAACTGGTCCGGCCGCTTGGTGAACATCGCCATCTGGGTGATGGTCAGCGAGGAGGTGTTGCTGGCGAAGATGGCGTCCTTCTTCACCGCCTCGTCGAGGGCGCCGAAGGTCTTCCGCTTCTCTTCCAGGTTCTCGACGATCGCCTCGACCACGATGTCGCAGTCGGCGAACGCTCCCAGGTCCACCGTGCCCGAGAGGCGGCCGACCGCCTCGTCGCGGGCCGACGCCTCCAGCTTCCCCCGCTCGACCGCCTTGTCGAGCGAGCCGCGGATCTTGCCGAGCCCCTTCTCCACCAGCTCGCTGGTGACCTCGCGCACCACGGTCTCATACCCCGAACGGGCCGCCACCTCGGCGATCCCCGAGCCCATGAGCCCTGAGCCCAGGACTCCCACCTTCTTGATCTTGCTCATGCGATCCCTCCTATCCGGCAATCGAGTTGTTTTCAGTTTCTTCCACGACTTCCCGTCCTTCGCCATCCGCCGTGCGGGCGAGCCGCAGGGCGCGCGCTCCCGGCACCGCGAACGGCAGCCTCTCGGCCCATTCGACGACCTTGACCCCGGGCCCGGCCAGCAGCTCCTCCAGGCCGAGCGCCGCCGTCTCCTCGGGAGCCAGCCGATACAGATCGATGTGGACCAGCCGCCCGCCGCTCCCCTGATGCTCGCGGATCAGCGTGAACGTGGGCGACTGCACCTCGCGAGGCGCGATCCCCAGCGCCTCGCCGATCCCCCGCGCCAGCACGGTCTTGCCCGCCCCCAGGTCCCCCGAGAGGAGGAGGACGCCGTCCGGCGCCAGCTCCCGGCCCAGCTCGCGGCCGAGCGCACGGGTCTCCTCCTCGCTGTGAGTGATCCAGCGATTCATCGGCGATGAGGGTGCCTGCCGTGGCCGCGCTCCGGTTCCTGCTCGTGATCGTGGTCGTCGTCCTCCCCCTCCCCGCGGAGGGCGGCGAGGGCGGCGGGGAGGATCTCGATCAGGTCGCTGGCGGCGAGCGCGATCTCCCCCAGCCGGGCGGCGGCGAGGTCCCCCGCCAGGCCGTGCAGATAGACCGCGAGCACGGCGGCGTCGAGCGCGTCGAGCCCCTGGGCGAGGAAGCCGGCGATCAGGCCGGTCAGCACGTCGCCGGTGCCGCCGGTCGCCATGCCGGGGTTCCCCGTCGGATTGACGAACACCGCCGTGCCGGAGGCGATCAGCGTCATGTGCCCCTTGAGGACCACGATCGCGCCCGTCTCCTCGGCCGCGCCGCGGGCCGCCGCGATGCGGTCCTCCTGGATCTGGGCGGTCGAGATGCCCAGCAGGCGGCCGAGCTCCCCCGGGTGCGGGGTCAGGATCGTCTCCGCCCGGCGGGCGGCGAGGTCGGCGGCCTTCCCCTCGAAGGCGTTGATGCCGTCGGCGTCGAGCACCAGCGGCAGCGGGCACTCCAGGGCGATGCGGCGGATCGCCGCCACCGTGAACGGCTCCGTCCCCAGCCCCGGCCCCAGCGCCAGCACCGCCTTCCCCTCCGCCGCCTCCAGCACGACGTCGGCGGCGCGCTCGCCGAGGTGGCCGGAGACGCCGGCGGGCAGGGAGAGCGTCATCGATTCGATCGAGCCGAGGTCGACGGTCTGCAGGATCGGCTCCGGCACCGCCGCCGTCACCAGCCCCGCCCCGGCGCGCACGGCGGCGCGGGCGGCGAGGATGCAAGCGCCGGCCTTGCCGGGCGAGCCGGCGACGATCAGGGCGTGCCCGAAGTCCCCCTTGTGGGCGCCGGCTTCGCGCGCCGGCAGCAGGTCCGCCAGCTCCTCGCCCATCAGCAGGTGGAGATCCCCCGCCTCTTCCTCGACGTCGTCGACCAGACGCGCCGGGATGCCGAGGTCGGTCACCACCATCTCCCCCACCGCGTCCGCCGCCGGCGGGAAGACGTGGGCCACCTTGGGCGCCGCGAAGGTGACCGTCAGGTCCGCCTTCACGTGCAGGCCGATCGGCCGCGGCTCGCTCCCCGCCAGACCGCTCGGCAGGTCGACCGCGACACAGGGGACGGGCAGCCCGTTGATCCCCTCCACCACGCGGGCGAAGAGCCCCTCGAGAGGCCGGGCGAGACCAGTGCCGAACAGCGCGTCGACCACGACGTCGCAATCCGCCGCCGCCTCCATGGCCACGCGTAGCTCCTTCTCGGCGGCGATCGCGAGGATCGGCA
>Ga0268266_10001046_pt1 | contig 34719 bp, 33 predicted proteins | sample KBSS13metaG_FD_190356 | JGI IMG/M metagenome (GOLD analysis project Ga0268266, IMG submission 190356) | Switchgrass rhizosphere microbial communities from Kellogg Biological Station, Michigan, USA - KBS S1-3 metaG (SPAdes) (version 2) | ecosystem: Host-associated > Plants > Roots > Rhizosphere...
GGCATATTTCCACTGCTAAATCCGCATGGCAATGAAAGAGAGGTTATTCCTGCTAAATTCATTGCGCAGGCGAAATAATCTTGAAGGTCAAGTTGTAATTTATTATCAGCAAATGCATCAAATTTAAAGGCAGGGGCTGGATGAACCGGCATAATGAGCACGTCAATATCATTAAAAGCCTGTTTAAATTCATGGGTAATAAGACGTTGTACTTTTTTAGCATTATTATAAAATTGTCCTGCGTGTCCGGCAGATAAAACATAATTACCGACTAAAATACGGGCTCTTACTTCTTCTCCAAATCCATCATGACGAGTTTGGTTGTACATTTTTGATAACGTTTGTTCTTTTTTGTTGCGCAAGCCATATCTAACGCCATCAAAACGAGCTAGGTTTGATGCGGCTTCTGCACGACTGAGAATAAAGTATGTTGCTGCAGCATAATTAAGAGTTGGTAGTTGTATATATTTAATTGATGCGCCATTGTGTTCAAATACTTTAAGTGCTTCTTTAATAGCAGTTACAATTTCCGGATCAATGCCTTCGGCGTGTAATGCGTTATCAACTACACCGATGCGGAGGTTTTTTGGCAATACACCAGTTAAATTTTTTGTGTAATCTTTTTTATCTATCTGTTGCATTGAAGCATCTTTAGTATCTTTTCCTGCAATAACAGAAAGAACTTTAGCATTATCATAAACCGTACGGGCCATGACACCTATTTGGTCCACAGAAGATCCATAGGCAACCAATCCATATCGTGAAACCAATCCATAAGTAGGTTTTAGGCCTACAATACCGCATAATGCTGATGGCTGATTAACAGATCCACCCGTGTCACTACCAAGTGCCCATGGCACTAAGCCTGCAGCAACGGCAGCAGCAGATCCGCCACTTGATCCTCCAGGAACACATGAAAGATCCCAAGGATTGTGTGTTTTTTGAAACGCAGAAGTTTCTGTTGAGCTCCCCATGGCAAATTCATCAAGATTAGCACGGCCAATTAAAAGGGCACCCGCTTCTTTTAAGCGTGTAATTGCTGTAGCATCATACGTTGCGACAAAGTTTTCTAATATTTTTGATCCACAAGAAGTGATACGGTTTTGTTGACAGATATTATCTTTAATCAGACCTGGAATACCGAATAATCCTTGGCCTTGAGTATTTGTTTGTTCTAAAATAGATGTTTTATCAAAGACTTGCAAAGCAGCACCAATTTCTCCATCAAATGCTTCAAAGCGTCTGAGATAAAACTCGAGAATCTCTTCTCGGGTAATTTCTTTATTTGTTAATTTTTGTTCTAATTCTTGAATTGTTATGAATGGGCGAATGCTCATTTTGTACCTTAGGTTGTTTTGTTGATTATTGGCCTTCAATAATTACGGGAACAACAAAAAAGTCACCTTCACGTTCTGGTGCTTGTGCGAGAATTGATTGTGTATCTGTTGGAATAACAATATCTTCTCGTTCAATATTGCAGTTTTTAAAAGAAGGGACATCAATGTCTTTTGCTATTTCTTCTACACGTACTGCATAGCTGAGTACGGCATCAAGATGATTCATCACATTAATTATTTCTGTTTCAGAAAAATTAATGTGAGCTAAGCGTGCAATTTTTTCAATTTCTTCTTTGGTAATAAGTTGTGCCATATGTTTCCTGTGTTAGATGGTTGGCGTTTTCCAATGTTCACTTTGAAGTCTTTTAATATACCATATACTCATTAATGCGTTTCCTAAATAAAATGATCCATATAAAAGAACAAGTTTTACTGCTTCGTTGTTAAAAGTCCATTGAGAAAGAAGATAAGAGACGGGAACAAAATAACAAAAACAGGTAACAAATCGCACTATCATCACAATACGTACGTTGCCAGACCCTCGAAGAGCTCCCGATAAAATTAATTGAATTAAATCAAAAACAATAAATATGCTTAAAAGAGGAAATGCTTGCATAGCTATTTCTGTAAAATCACCTTTTTTATCAAAAATATTAATAATGTATGCTCGTTTATAGATAAAAAAAGCAAGAATTACTGATACCATACCGGATGCTAATAAGATGGTTTTTTTAATGTTGACCTTGATTCCATCCCAATTTTGTGTGCCAACATCATTGCTCACTAAAAAAGTAATTATTTGAGCAAATGCTAAGGCGGGTAGAAACGCGAATCGTTCCATATCTTTGACAACACAAAAAGCAGCAATTCCATCGGTACCCATGGTAGCGACCATTTTGCCTAACCATACATAAGCCCATGCCATAATTGCTTTATCAAGTACAACGGGCCAGGATATTGAAATTAAATGTTTTACATAAGAAATATCAGTAAGAGCTGATAAAAGGTTAATGCTGTATTTTACTGTTTTTTTACTTAATAGAACATAACAGAGGGCAATAACCATCATGCTTCCATATTGTATAATAGTAGCAATAGCAGAACCTTGTAATCCTAAAGCAGGAAATCCCCATTTTCCGAAAATAAGAACATAGTCAAAAAAAACAAAAAGAGTTGATCCAAAAATAAAAATTTTCATTGGTGTGCGAGAGTTTTTAATGCCACGTAAAAATCCAACTAATGCAAGGTAAATAAACATGCATAGCACGCCAACGGCACGTAGACGTAAAAATGGAACTCCTAATTTTATAATTTCTTCTGAAACTCCATACCAGGTATAAATAGTATGAGCCCCAAAAAAAAGAGCGCAGCTAAAAGCGAGTCCTGTTATTGTTGTTACCCAAAAAGCGTCACGGAAGGTGCGTCCTACGTTGGTAAATGAATTTTGTCCATTAAATTGTCCACTGAGCACAATTGTGCCAACAGAAAGAGCTTCAGCTACTTTAATAATTAAGTGAAGAAAGCTATTGGTTACACCAAGCGTTGCATATGCATTAACTGATGCTAAAGATGCTATAAAAGCTGCATCAAGCCAAAAAGGCATAGCATATAATAAAAAATTGGTAATAAATTCGGGTACAAAATAACGGAGTAGAGTGCTATATTTTTCCCCTTTTTCATTATGGTAAATATCATGAATGTAATGTGAAATAAAGTTTCTTACCATGATGCTCCTTCTTTTAGTTTATTGATTATAGAAAAAAACTAATTTTCTTTCTACGTCATTTAAAGTATATAGTATTTCTTGTTTTATAAAAGGAGCCTCTATTTTTCCGGGAGTCCATTGTTTTGATGCCCAATATACTAAACAGCTATTTTTATAGATTGATGCCGGTTTGAATATACGGATTAATTCTTCTGGTTGAAGGGATGCTCGGGCAAGAAAATAATCTATTTTATAGTCAGTTGTACGTAAAAAAGTTCGCCAGTCATAGGGATACGTTGTAATATCGGTTAATCCAAGTTCTTGAGTAAGATGATTTAAAAAAGTTCTTTTTTTGTTGTTTACTTCAATAAGAACCATTTTTAGGTGAGGAAACATGATTTTTAAAGGTATTGCAGGAAATCCTGCACCTGTCCCTACGTCGGCAATTGACTCTAAAGTAGTAAGATTAACATAGTGAGCTAAAGCGAGTGAATCATCAAAATGATAGGTGATGATATCGTGATGATTAGTAATTGCCGTAAGATTAAATTTTTCATTCCATTCAACTAATAGTTCTAAATAACGATTTAACTTATCGATTTGAGGGGCGGTTAAAGTATATTTATGGCGTAAGTTATTCCATTCATAATCTATAGGATTGCTGTGTAGATGGTTATTGTCCATTTTTTTCCCCTAAAATATAGCTTTTAATTCTCTATCCATGGTACCATGATTGGGAGTAAAATACAATTTGTATTACCAATGAAGTATGTTTATGAAAAAAAATTATTATATCCTTATATTACCGCTTTTATTAGGGATTTGTTTAATAATTGAAGCTAATCCCACCATTTCATTTTTTTTTAAGCCTTTAGGTGATGTAGAAAAAGTGATTAAAAAATTAAAAAAACCGGGAAATCTTGCAAAGCATACTGTTCGATCTATTGTTAATATTGAGCCAGTTCCCGTAGCAGGCATTTTTGTGGTTTATAGTGGTTTTATCACCTCGTCTAATTATCATGGTCAAATTGTGTTGCCTCGAAAACATTATAAATCAACTGTTACTCTTGTGGTAACATCTGAAATAACGCCAGTGTCTTTATTTGAAAATACTTATTTACATTGGAGCCTTGTATCAGGAGTTCCTGCAGCAATGTATTCATGTGAGCAAAAATATAATGAAATGGAAGATGAATTATATTGGCAGGTAGAAGAGCTTCCTTTTTTAGCGGGTAATCAGATTCCGGTTTCGGCTATTGTAATTATAGCTAAACCTAAAAATGTGTTTATCCCTGTTGGTAAAATACCAACAATAAAGTCAGCAAATTTGGTACTACCTGATGTATACGTAAAGAAGGGATTGGATATTGTGAAACATGGTGCTGATGTATTAACAATTCGTCATTTATTTAGACCTGTTACCATTGAAGAAAAACATGAACCCTTCAAAATGCTTACTCAGATTAGTGATTAAAAAGGAGTATCATTTTTTTAAATAATAAATCTGCTATACTTAACGGGCATTATTCATAATGATTATTAAAATTAGTAATCACATTCTGTGGGGAACGTGATATGAAGTTACAAATTTCATTTGACTTGATTGATTTAGATAAAGCGATTGCTATTGGTTCAGATATTGTTCAATATGCAGATGTTATTGAAGTCGGAACATTTCTTATTTATCATTATGGCATTACTGCCGTTAAACGATTTAAAGAAGCGTTTCCGGATAAAGTAATTTTTGCAGATACTAAGATTGTTGATAGAGGGAAAGAGGTTACTGAATTATTTGCGGGTGCAGGGTCTGATTGGATTACGGTAATGGCCGGTACTTCTGCGTATGTTATTCATGCTACAACGACCGCAGCACATAATGCTAATATTAAAGTAATGCTTGATCTTATTGATTCAGATTCAGTAGGGCAGTCTGCATTAGAAGCAAAAAATCTTGGGGCAGATGCTTTATTATTGCATCAGCCGTATAGTGAAACAGAATCTCTTTTGTTTCTCGATAAATGGGACATGATTAAAGGCAACAGTAGTTTGCCTATTTTTATTTCTGCAAAAATTAATCGGGATAATGTTGATAAAGTTGTTTCACTCAAACCAGATGGAATTATTGTAGGTATAACTGATACGCAAGATAGTGTTCAAGAAGCACATTATTTTGCTGAATTAGTTAGTAAATTGTAATAAGTTACCAGTTAATTATTTCTGGAAAATATTCAGTTACCAGTTCTTTATAATAGGGCATTAATTCTGTAATGTTAATGGGTTCTGAATTTTTTGAATAAAGATCATAGTTGCTGAATAATTGTAACCATTGCATCATTGATGTATCATAATCATTCATTAAATAATCATAAGCGTTTTCTTTATGTGCTGCATAAAATGAATGATACCTAATGATATAAAGTGCTTGTGGTGGTAAATAGTTTTTAACAACAGTATACAAATATTCATCGTGTCCCCAAGACATATGAATATTTTCAAGGCCACAGTTGGGAGGGTATATTCCGTATTGAGTTTGTAATGTAGGGTTATTTATATCGGGATTATGTGCAAAATAAGAGGTGAAAATTACTTTGTTGTTATAAGCGCAGCCTACGGGGAACGTATCTCCTACAACAGCCCATTGAGGTTCCTCAAAAAAGACTAAAACTTTTCCTAGATCATGGATTAAGCCAGTTAAAATAAGCCAGCGAGGATGGCCATCTTTGCGTAGTTTTTCTGCTGTTTGAAAAGCGTGTACACTTTGAGAGAGAGATAAATCAGGATCACTTTCATCCACAATGGTATCAAGTAGTGCTATTGCATCCCAAATGCTCATTTTTAATCGGTCAAAAGTAGCATATTTTTGCTTTTGAGAAATGACAAAGTCTAGCGTTTGGCAGGTATGATTAAGACGATAAAATTCTTTTATTGTTTCGGAGGTGGTATGTTCAAAATCACGAAACTCATCAGTAAGTTTTTCTTGGTTGGGGGTTGTTAGATTTGCAATATTTAATAAAATAGCCAATAGTATAATATTTTTTTTCATGAGTAATCCTTTCTTACTGAGTAGCATATCACGTTATTATGAAAATTTATTAGTTTTTTAAGAAGGTGTATACATTCATTGTATGTATTGTTTAATAAAAACCGATATAATAAGTATAAAATTTATATAAGTTAAGAGCTTAAAGTAGAAGGGTTCACTTTTATTGGAATAAAAAATATATACTTAGATTTTAAAAATTATTCTAATTCCGTTCGTCTTGATGCTTCGTCAGGCTCAGCAGTAAACGCTGCATTCAGAACATCACGTGATTATTTTAATCCCGTTCGTACTGAGCTTGTCGAAGTATACGAACACATTTAAAAAGGAGTTCGTATACTTCGACAAGCTCAGTACGAACGGAGAGAGTATCTGAGCCCTTCGGTTAACTCAGGATAAACTCCGCGTTTACTGCTGAGTTTATCGAAGTATCAGTACGAACGGAGAGAGTATCTGAGTCCTTCGATAAACTCAGGATAAACTCCGCGTTTACTGCTGCAAGCTCCACGGGTTGTGCTTCGAATCATCAGTAGGAACGGAAAATTAAACATTTTTTCATTTTCGGATAAGCTTTAAACTATTGCTGCTAAATATAATAAGTATTTTTTTAAAAGGAGTTGATATGAAGAAAATGATTCAATTATTTTTTTTAATGGTATGTATAAGTTCGATAAGGCAGAACATATGTGATGATATTAAGTGGGATGAGATTGAATTGATTGAAATTCAAGAAGTAAATAAGCAAACGGTGAGATCATTAAGAAAAATGCTTAAAGATAGTGTAAATGATGAAATTCATACTATAAAAGAAGATACAAAAATTATAATAAAATTGTTAAAAAAAGATCCTCAAAATGCCTCAATACCTTTATATTTAGATAATATTAGGCAATCGGTAAGATTGGTTCAAGAATTACAATTACAATTAGATGCATTATCATGTACCGATGAACCGGTACTTGTATCATTAGTGTAAAGTGTGTCTAAAAATTAATTAAAAAAATTCTAATCCGTTTGTGCTCATCATAGAGTCAACGGATTAGAATAATCTCATCGAGTTTGTTGTACCTGTTATTGTTCCTTTCTCTTGTATTAAAGAGAGTGGATAAAAATGTTTTTATAAAATTTGTAAGTGTGTTAGTTATTTGTCTTCGTTCTGTATGATAAGTCGTAATTTTTTATCTATCATATAACTTGTTACAATAAAATTTTCAGAGCATACATCTAATGGTGTTGGAAAATGTACTTCACTATTATTGTCATCGAGGAATTTCACCATAAGAGCATGGGCATAAATACGATAAACAGTTGAGTTTTTTGAACCTATTTCAGAGACTGTTCTAATAGGAATTGTGGAGCTTTCCTTTGAAGGAATGCGAAATATACCGCTATTAAAGTCACAAGGCATAAGCGTTGAGTTGGTTGTGTATGCACCAAATCCTTTAACGTATACTTCAATTGCTGATTTGGTGCTATTGTGAACATTAATTATTCGATTAATGGTTGAATTTCCTGTAACGTCTGTGGTTGTTTCCATAGATGAGGAGGTAAAATAAAGGCAAAAAACAGATAATAGTGAGATATATTTCATCAATAGTTCCTTTTGGAGGTATATGTTTTTGTTGGTAGATCGTTGAATAGAATATCAACTATTTTGAAGTCAGACAATTTATTTTTAATTATTTGTTATAAGTAGTAATAATATGTTTATTGACTTTTGTTAATATTTTTTTTGCATTATTATATGTCAATAATTCAAGCGCTTTTTTATAGGGTAACCATTGATAGTTTATATGCTCATGAGATAATGTTACATTGGTAACTGTTGTTTGGCCGATAAAAAAATAAACAGTTTTTTGCGCTAATTGCTTATCGTAATCAGTAAAAATATATTGTATCGTTTGTTCAAAGTTATTATCAATTGTTGCGGTTAATCCTGTTTCTTCCATAAGTTCTCTGAGTGCTGCTTCATGTTTAGTTTCTCCTGGTTCTATTTTTCCTTTAGGAAGGTCCCAGTGGCCTGCTTCATACTGTAAAAGTAAATAGAGAATAGTATCATTTGTAGGAAAGTACGTAATAATGCCCGCAGAATATAAATGTTTCATGGTTATCTTATTTTAGAAAATGAAGATATATTTTAAAGAACGTTCGTGAAATATATAATAGCATGAAAAACAATAGAGCAAGAGGTCCTACCCATAACCATAGTCCTATTTGTGCAATAAAAAAGTGCGATAGCGTGGGAGATAAAAGGGATGGAATACTATGAATTATGCTTTGGTAGCATAATAAAAAAGCTCCACTAAAAAGAATAAGTTGTATGGCATATTTTATACTAAAAGAAACAAAGGGGGCAAAATAAATACGGAAATTGTATTTTTTATATAATACGGTAATAAATAAAATTGTTTGTGCAATACCAGAAATACTGGTTGCAAGAGCTAAGCCAATTGTTTGAAACTGTTTTATAAAAAGTATATTTAATATGATATTGATGATGGTTGCCGTAAGAGCAATGAGAGCGGGAATCCATGCCGCATGCATAGCATAAAAAATATTAAGTAAAATTTTATTAAGAGAAAAAAAGAATAGCCCTAACAGAAATGCAATGAGAATGTTTCCTGCTTGTTGAGCTTGCAAAAGAGTGAATTTGTCTGAAATAAATATCGTAGAAAAAATTTCTTTCGAAAAAAACGCCATTAATAAAGCTACCGGTAGAGTAATCCAAAGGATAAATTTTGCGGATTCTAATAGATAAAAATGAAGACGTTTTGGACTGTAGCTATTAAGTTGTGAAAAATGGGGTAGCAACACGGTAGAAAATGCTACAGCAAAAACGCCTTGAGGTATGCCAACAAAGCGATTTGCATAATAAATAAGAGATATTGACCCTTCAGGCAGCAGCGAGGCAAAGCTGGTATCAATAAATAAAGCGATTTCCATTAAGCTAATGCTTGGTAAGCAGAGTAAAAATTTTCCCATAATACGAATAAACACCGCAATGTCTTTACTCGTTATTTTTCCAAAAGAAAAATGATATTTAAAAAAGGCTACAAGGTGTACAACAAAATGAATAAATCCTGCAAAGATAATAAACCAGCATAACATGGTGACCGGTAAATTAAAGATAAGACATAGTGCTATGCCCATAATAAAAATAATATTAACTATAATTGGTGCAATTGCTGGAATAAAAAAGTGTCCAACCGCATGCAGCGCACCGCTTAATAAAGCGCTACTGGATATAAAAAAAATAAATGGCATAAGAATCCATAGCAGAGGAATAGCATGAGTAATTTGTATTTCAGAAAATCCGGGGGCTATGAATTTTAATATAGTACGTGCATGAGTCATTACCAAAGCACACAGAGTTAGTACTATGCCTTCAAATATTAAAAAAGAAAGAGACATTAATCCTGAAATAGCAGATTTGTTATGGTGCTTAATAGTGTTGACTATAGTAGGAATAAAGGCAGCAGATAAGGCTCCTTCAGCAAATATTTTACGTAAAGAATTTGGTATTTTATAGGCTGTTAAAAAAGCATCCGATAGGCCACTGACACCTAAGTAGCGGACGATTAAAACTTCACGCACTATACCAAAAAACCTACTGATTAAGGTTGATCCACCAATTTCTATTGTTTTTTTTAAGATTTTGTTTTGTAAGGACATGAAAACCTGTTCTTTTGTTTATATTTTTCGTAGTTTACCTTCATTTATATTATATATTTCATGCATTTTTTCTATAACATAATTATCATGACTGCTGATGATAATGCCCATGCCCCATTCTTGTTGGCAGGATAAAAGCAAATCGATAATAGTTTCTCCCGTTTTGAGATCTAGATTTCCGGTAGGCTCGTCTGCAATTAAAAATACTGGTTGATTAAAAAGAGCACGCGCGATTGCCACCCGTTGTTTTTGGCCCCCAGATAGTTCGCCTATTTTACTATTTTTTTTGTGTAATAACTCTACTTTGTGTAATAATTTTATAGCTTGAACTTCACAGGTGGCTTTTTTTTGTCCGTTAATAAGCCCAGGTAATATAATATTTTCTAGGACAGAAAGTTCACGCAGTAAATGTGGTGACTGAAACACTAATCCAATAGATTTATTTAAAAAATGTTCTAATTGAGAGGTTGGTAATTGATATACGTTAATGTTGTTAAATAAAACAGAACCAGATGAGGGAGCATCCAGCCCGGCTAAGATGTGCATAAAAGTGGATTTTCCGGCGCCTGAAATACCCGTAATAGCATAATTTTTATTTTGTATAAAATAACTATCTATGTTATTAAAAACTATTATTTCTTCTGCGCCTTGCATAAATTTTTTAGAGATTTGCTCTGTTGCAAGAGTCATAGGATGCATATTTATCTCCTCGTTATATAAAACTATGAGATAAATATGTCAGATTTATTTATTTTTGAGAATAGATAAATCTGACATTCATACATTGAGTATTTTTTTTATTAATGAGGCTAACCGATGTTATTGCTTAACAAGGTACTCACTTATATGCAGAGCATAAGGAGTAGAAGTTGATTCAATAGTTTGTTTTTGGTGATTGTAATGCTGAATGCTCGCTTCAAGCTTTTGGATTTTTGCCTTTGTTAAGTTACTTTTATTTGTGTCTTTTAATTCCGTTAGGAATTCGTTTTCTCTAATCAGTTTGTCTTTATATTCTTGTATTGCATTAGTATATATTGTTAAATGTTTGTTTTTTAAGTTACGATTTTTTCTTCTTAAAGAATCACGATATGTTTGTAGGGTTATTGGTTTATCCTGTGGGTTGCGAAGATATTGAGAAGAGTATGTATTTGGTCCTGTTTGATTATTATGTGATAACAAGTAATTTTTATGTTTTATAACAGTCGGAGTGTTTTCTGGAACGAAGTCATTTTTTATCTCTATGATAAGTTCCATAATATTTATATTCAATGCATCGGGAGAACAACATTCATTGGATTGACTTGCGATTATAGAAAAATTGTAACTAAAAAATAATACAAATAAGCTAATTTTGTATTGAGATGATGTATTCATAATAAATCTTTCTGTAAAATAAATAAACAAATATATAATGTACTATTTTAAGTTAAAGGTTAAACGGCTGGTAGTCAAGTGTATTTTAGAGAAATTTTTAATCTCTATTGATTTCATATATGTACCTAAGTAATGAATCTTTATATAGTTGCCATGCTTGATTGCTTTCATTTATGCTCGCTATTTGTTTTGCAATATTGTCATTAGCAATCTTAAGAGTGAGTTGTTGATTATAATTAATTAAATTTTGACGAGAGAATTTTTTATTATATTTAATAGCTAACGTTAAAATCGCTTTGTCTTTTTGTAAAAGATCAAGGCAATAAATACATTTGATTAATTCATTTTGTAGCATTATTTCTTTTGCAAATAATGCTAGGTTTGGATCGTGTTCGATATTTTTTGGAATGCTTATGTAATAAGTACCATTTTTGTGCAAAAATGGTTGTTTTATAAAGGTGCTATGTTGTTCTACTTCAATCTGTTTGTTTGGTTGTTGAGCAGTATAGAGATTGTTTTTTTGATTTTGTTCATTATTCTGCCGAAAAGGATGTTCGGATGCTATCATAGAAATATTATTAATAAGATATACTACTAAAAAGATTATGTTTGTTTTACTTAATAAGTTCATAGAAAATCCTTTTGAAGATAAATTAGCAAATAGATTTATATATTAAATTTATTTGCTAATTATATAAGATTTCTTACTGTTAATGAATAGTGATGTTTATGTATTTATTGCGTGATCACTTTAGGAGGTCTTTTTTGTAGATCAGGATTTGTTTATTAAGATCAGCTATTTTATCTTTATTTTCTTGAATAAGTGATGTTGTTGAGGTAAGTTCCTGGTTGACTTCAGCCCGTATGTTTCGAATATTATCTTTCTTTTTGTTTGTTGTTACAGTGGAAAGTTGAAGGGCAGGATTGTTTAGCCGCTCTTGAAGCATGTTTTGTTTTGTTATCAAGTATGTTATTATTGCTTGTTTATCATCAATTTCCTTGGTCAATTGATTTATCTTATCGCTGATATGGTTAGTTTTAGGCTTAATAGTAGGGTTATTTCTTAGTTTTTTGTTATAAAGTTGTTCTTTCGCTGCTCTGGCAACAATCATTTGCAGGTTAGTATCGGTTTCTTCGATATCCATATTATTGTTATTATTCGGTGCTTTATTAAGGTTATTTGTAGTGAAGATAAATTGATTATATTGCGGTTCATCGTTTTTGTTTAAATCGCTTAGTGGGCTTTCGGTATCCATATCACTATTTGTTTTGCTACTTGTATTACCATAAGTATTTACATCTTGATGATTAAGAACGTTTGTATTTAAGGTAATTTTTTCCGATGGCAATGTTATAAATCTCTGGGTATGGGTATTAGATGATGTAAAATTACTTGGCTCATTGTTAATTATAGTAGAGCTTGTAAGTTTTTGGTTTAATTCTTTGGTAGGTGAATTGTTGATTATGTTAATGCGTTGATGGTTAGTGAAATGACTTAATTTCTTTAAATCAATGTTATCACTTTCCTGATTATTATTATTATCATCGAAACTGTTTGATGCATTTAAATCAATGTTATCACGACTATTATCATCGAAACTATTATTATCATCGAAACTATTTGATGCATTTAAATCAAAACTAACTGTGTCCTCATTAAAATTACACCAGGCTTTTAAGCCATTTTTTATTAATTTATTGTGCTGATGATACCCTTCTGGATCCATTAGATGTGCGGCATTGGTAGACAAAACATTTAATGTAAATAACGCAAATAAAACAATTTTGGATTGAGATAATATATTCATAAAATACCTTTTTGAAAGTAAATAACTAATTTGTAATATTTATAAAATTATAGATGATTTATAAATATGTCAAATGCATATTAGAAGTTTTTTATTTTTTTATTTAATTAAAATGAAAAGACAGGAAATGTTTTATATTTGTCAAATTAATATATTAAAATCTTAAGTAAGAAATTGGTAAATTTAATTTTTATAGCAAAAAAATGGATAAAAATGATAGGGTTTTTGATAAAAGTTATCAGGGAGGACCTTTTTTGCGTTTGATTGACAATTATTGAGTTATTTCACAGCTATTTCATAAACTGTAGTTGTAATGTACAGCACAAAATAAAAAGTAGGGGGAGTGATAATGAAAAGTGTTGTCAGTCAAAAAAAATCAAATATTTCTTCAGAGATACTACCCGTTATTCCAACAATGGATGTCGTTGTTTTTCCACAAATTATTGTACCGCTCCTGGTACTGGATGAAAAAATAATTAGTGGGATTAACCGATCTATCGAAGAGAAGAAGATGGTTTTGCTTCTTGCAGCAAAAAACAGTGTTGATCCTCAAGGGTCAATCAGTACTGATGATTTGTATTCTGTAGGTACTATCGCTACAGTAATGCGTCTTATTAAAATGCCTGAAGGGGGTATTAAAATTCTAGTGCAAGGAGTTTGTAAGGCACGGGCTCTTGATATAATCACTAATGAAAATATTTTACAAGCGAAAATTCAAAGGATAGAAGAAGAAGAAAGTAATCCTGTTGAATTGAATGCCTGTGTTCAAAAGATCAAAAAGATTGCTGATCAGATGGCGACTTCAGGATATACGTTTAGTCCAGATTTTCATATTATTTTATCAAAAATGAATGATGCGGTGAAAATTGGGGATTTTATTCTTTCTCATCTTAATTTGAATGTTGAAGATGCCCAGAAGTTATTGGAAACTGATACACATAAAGATTTTTTGATACTTCTTTCTGATTATTTAAGCAAAGAGGTTCAGGTTGCAGAGATACAAGAAAAAATTAGAAACAATGCGCGTGAATCTATGAATCGCTCGCAAAAAGAGTTTTATTTGCGAGAGCAGCTTAAGGCAATCAAGCAAGAGTTGGGAGAAGATGATCTTGAAGAGATAGAAGATATGCGTGAAAAGCTTAGTGCTCTTAATATTTCAGATGAGATCAAAAAAGAAATTGGCCGTCATATTAATCGGCTTGAGCGGACAGCGCCAGATTCTCTTGAAGCAACGGTAACGCGCAATCATTTAGAATGGGTTTTTGCATTACCGTGGAATCACACAACAGAAGATAATCTTGATATTGCACATGCTAAGCAAGTGCTTGATGAAGATCATTTTGGGTTAAAAGAAATTAAAGAACGTATCCTTGATTTTATATCAATACGTAACTTAAAAAAAGATGGGTTTGCGCCCATTCTTTGTTTTGTTGGGCCTCCGGGTACGGGCAAAACTTCATTGGGAAAATCCATAGCCCGTAGTTTGGGTAGAGAATATGGAAGAATATCCTTGGGTGGGGTAAAGGATGAAGCGGAAATTCGTGGTCATCGTCGTACCTATGTAGGAGCAATGCCGGGTAGGTTTATTCAGGCATTAAGAAAGACAGGATCTCGTAATCCTCTTATTGTTATCGATGAGTTGGATAAAATAGGAGCAGATTTTAGAGGTGATCCTTCTGCGGCAATGCTAGAAGTTCTTGATCCGCAACAAAACAAAACGTTTTATGATAATTATCTTGGCATTCCTTTTGATTTATCTGAAGTAATGTTTATTGCCACTGCTAATAGTGTGGATGTTATTTCTGAGCCCTTGCGTGATCGAATGGAAATTATTGAATTAAGTGGGTATTCATTAGAAGAAAAGATAAATATTGCACGACAACATCTGGTTAAAAAATCCATTGAAAATGCCGGTATGGAAAAGAATAATCTTATTATCTCTGATCATCTTTTGCAAAAAATTATTACTGATTATACCCGAGAATCTGGGGTGCGTCAGTTGGAACGTTTGATTGGTAAATTATGCTCAAAAGCAGCACGGACGTTAGTAGAAACAAAACAATTTGATGGATTTATTGTGGATAAGCTTGAAACGTATTTAGGACCGTGTCGGTTTATTGATGATGGTGCAAATAAAAATCATCAAATTGGTATATCAAACGGATTAGCATGGACAGTATTTGGAGGAGAAATATTGCAAATTGAGGCAATGCTTATGCCAGGAACGGGTAAACTTTTATTAACCGGGCAGTTAGGGGATGTGATGAAAGAATCTGCGCAAGCTGCACGTAGTTATGCATGTGCTCATGCAAAAGATTTTGGTATAGATAATAAAATGTTCACTGAGTATGATTTGCATATTCATCTTCCTGCCGGAGCAGTGCCAAAAGATGGTCCTTCAGCCGGCCTTGCTATGTTGACGGCAATGCTGTCAACGCTTACTAATCGTCCTATAAATTCTGATTATGCCATGACCGGAGAATTAAATTTACGGGGTGAAGTTATGCCAATTGGGGGTGTAAAAGAAAAAATATTGGCTGCTAAGCGTAATAATATTCCGTTTGTTATATTGCCCCGCAAAAATAGTCATAATTTAGCGGAGCTTGATACAATGACAGAAGGCATAGATATTATTTTGGTAGATCATGCAAATGATGTGATTGATCGTTTGCTTATGCCAGAAGACATTAGTAAGGATTTAAAAGCAGCATAAATTATAACAGATTAAAAAAATAGTAGTAATGAAAAATGAGTGGAGAGGGCCACTCATTTTTCATTACGTTGAAACTGTTAAAATTATTTGGAAGTTTTAATTCTTTCTTTTGCCCATTCTTCATTAAAGGCTTTTTCTGTTGCTAATAGTTCGTTTGGATCAGCTAAAGGGTTAGAAGCTAATGAAAATAACTGTGCATATAAGCTTTTTAATACTATGTTAGTAGTTTTTCTTACTCCTGATACCCAAGCCTCAAATAAGGTTTTTTTAACTTGCTTAACTCCTGCTTGCCCTAATGTTGAGGCCGCTGATTGTAGTCCAGCAAAAATAACATCTTGCCACCAAGATTCTTCAGGAGTTTCCGAAGATTTATTTTTTAAGGCGGCTTCAATTATTTGAGCAGTAGTTGCACTATAATTTGCATCGTCTTTGCTGATCTCAGGAGCAGCTCCTCTTAAATAATTAATTCCTGATTTTAATTTTGTTACGCCAGCCAGGCCAGTACCATATACTTTTCCGGCAGCCCACGATATAGGTGAAGGTGTATAGTATGCTATATTATTTGCGATAGTTGATACAGCGGTACCTGCAGCGCCTGATAATGCTCCACCCGTATAAATATCTCCTGCTACTAACGCAGCGATAGCCATTGAAGCATATGCGGCTTTAAGAGCAGTAGATCTGCGATCACCCAAAATGATTTCTTGTTCAGCTATGAGAGGTTCAAGCCTTTTAATACGTCCTTCATATGTTTTAATGAGGCTAGTATATTTAATATATTCTTTTTCTTTACCTTTTTGAACAGTAGGGGTTCCAAAGCCTAAATATGTTTTGGTTGTTATTTTATCAAGCTCTTGTTGTGTTTTTTTTATTTGCTCTTTAAGAGCTGCCGATTCTTTTAGATAGGGAGCAGCAAGAACAAACGCTTGATCTTTTTCTTCAAGTGAATATCCACCCGGCAAGATATCTCCCGACCATGTCCTTAGGTTTGCTAATTGTTGTTCTATTTCTTGAATGCTTTTTTCAACTTTTTTTGCATCAGCAACAACAGTTGCTGCAGGTACTTTTCCAGTTTCAGATTTTTTAGCGTCCACTTCTAATTTGTTAGCAGTTTGTTTTGTTCTTTGTGCTGTTCTTTGTAGTTGTTGTGGTGTAGTAGTACCTTTTGCTTGTGGTAAATTTCTTCTTCTTCTTAAGGTACGCTGTCCTTTGTTTTGAGTGACCCTTCTTGTTCTTTGAGGTTGTCTTGTTGTTCTGGGTTTTGGTATTGCGGTATGTATGGTATCAACTAATGTGCTCGATAGCATAATGGTGAGAAGTATTTTGCTTAATAAATTTTTCATACAATCATCCCTTTTTTTGATTAATTAAACTTCAAAACAAGAAATCTTTTATTTTTAAAATAATACAATTAATGCACATTAGTCAATGGTTGTATTTATTTCGAAGTTTACTGAAAGGGCTCAGAGTATCATGTAATTATTTTAATCCCGTTCGTGCTGATGCTTCGTCAGGCTCAGCAGTAAACGCTGCACTCAGAACTTCACGTGATTATTTTAATCCCGTTCGTGCTGAGCTTGTCGAAGTATACGAACACATTTAAAAAGGAGTTCGTATACTTCGACAAGCTCAGTACGAACGGAGAGAGTATCTGAGCGCAGCGTTTACTGCTGAGTTTATCGAAGCATCAGTACGAACGGAGAGAGTATCTGAGCGCAGCGTTTACTGCTGAGTTTATCGAAGCATCAGTACGAACGGAGAGAGTATCTGAGCGCAGCGTTTACTGCTGAGCCTGACGAAGCATCAGTACGAACGGAGAGAGTATCTGAGCCCTTCGGTTAACTCAGGATAAACTCCGCGTTTACTGCTGAGCTTGTCAAAGTATACGAACGGAAAATAAAAATTAGTTAAAATAGATACCTGAAGATGTGTTAGTCATTTGAGGTAAGGTATGAGTTGAATAAAAAAGAGAGGTGGTTCATAACGAACCACCTCTCTTTTTTATTAAGTTACTAATTTATTGTGCTGCTTCAACTTTAGTTTCTAGATTTGCTACGGCATTATCAGCTTTTTCTTGTTGTGCGTCAGCTTTAGTTTGATCTGCTGGGGAACCTGTTTGGTCTGCTTTGTCTTGAAGAGTATCAGCTTTCTGTTGTTCATTGATAGCCTTCATTTCAGCAGTTTTTATGTTTGCAGGTTTGTTTGCACCAAAGTAGCTACCTACATATTCTTTAATTGCACTTACTTTGTCGCTTGCGTAGGTGCTTAGGTCACTAACTTTACCTTTTCCATATCCATATATGTCACCAGCTCGTTGTGCTGCGTAACTACGGACACCTTTTTCTGTCAATAGCGCACGTTCTTTACCTACGAATTCTCCAGTTGCTTTCATGCCTGCGCCTTCATATCCATATTTATCAATTCCGTATGCAAGTCCTGCTACAGAAGCCGCTGTTAATGCACCAATAGCAAGTCTGACCGTAGCACAATACTCTTTACCAGCAATTACTGCTTGATTACGCATTGCGTTGTTTACTTCTCTTAATGTTTGTTTCATTTCTTTTAATTGCTCACTCGCAAGTTTAAAGTCACCTTCTTTGCCAGCTTGTGCTTTAGACCAGAAAAGCATGCTACGAGCAGATAATGCACTTAATTCTTCTTGTTTTGTTTTAATGTCTATTTCAAGTTGTTGTTGTTGTACCGCTAAATCTCGATATTTTTGTGCAGCAGCTGCCACTTGCGCATCTGTATATTTACTAATACCAAGATCTCCCGCCCATGTTCTATCTTCTAGTTGTGTTAATAAATCTTTAGCTAATTGATTAGCAGTTGCTCTAGCTGCTTCTTGTACTTGTGGATCATTAGAAGCTTTTGATTTTTCAAGTTCTATTTGTACTTGCCGAGCGTTGTCAATAATTTCTCCAGCTACCTTTTTTCCTCGTGCTTTGCTTCTTTTTCTTCCACCAGTCGCTCTTTTTCTTACTTGAGGTCCTCTTTTAACTGCTGTTCTGCTTCCTTGAACAACTGACATTTCTTCGCTGTCTGATACTCTACGTGCCGCGTTAATGGTATCAATTGCAAAAATTGATATCATGAGGGCAATAAAGCTTGTGCTTATGATTTTTTTCATGGAAAAACTCCTTTTTTGTGGACAATTATTTATTCCTTATTAAAACATTACTAATTTTAGGATAAGGAAAACGAGTTCAAATTGTCAATAAAACAAAAAAGATTTTGATCGATATTCTTTTTAAATGCTTATTTTATAAGGAAATTGATAAGATAATTTCTACAGAAATAAAAGAAAAATACGGCGAAAATGATTCCATCAAATCGGTCTAAAAATCCTCCATGACCAGGAAGACTGTTTCCCGAATCTTTGAGTCCAGCGCGGCGCTTGAGCCATGATTCAAATAAGTCTCCTATAAGAGACAGAATGCATACTATTAGCGTAAAAAGAGCTATAACCCACCAAGATGTTTTATATCCACGTTCAAGAATAATTAAAAGAAATCCAAGACAGGCAAAAATATAACCACCAAATAATCCCTCCCATGTTTTTTTAGGGCTTATCAAGGGGTTTATATAGTGTTTTCCAAGTAATGTTCCGCTAATGTAGCTTCCGGTATCAAAACTGAACACCAAAATAAAGAGAATTAAAAGTAATTCATGATAGAGGGGGTTGTGGTTTAAAATTATTAAGAGCATAAACGGTAAAATTAAATAAAATGGCATTAAAAGCCAAAAAATTAAGGTATCAATGGGAAAAAATTGTGTCCATTCATAGGCTATGATAAACAGTAAAATAGTGATCAAAATAAGGGAAAAAAAAATTGGCGGTAGGTAAAAATATACCATCCAAAATCCTAATCCTATGAAAATTCCTGTCGTCAATCGTTTAATAAATTCAGTGGAAAGAGTTAAACGCATTTTGTATATACCGTAATTCTATTGAATTATTATTTTCTTCTATAAGTGCCACATCAAAGCGGCATACAACCTCCAGATTATTATGCTTTGATAAAAATTCTTTGGCAATAGAAATGATTTTTTTCTGTTTTGATGGTCCTATTAATTCTGCCGAATCAATGAGTGGGTTATGTCGCCATTTAACTTCAACAAAAGCAATGGTGTCCTTTTTTTGAGCAATAAGATCAATTTCCCCAAAGAATTTACGATAGTTTTGAGAAATAATGGTATAGCCTTTTTCTTTAAGGTATTGTGCAACAAGAAGCTCTCCCTCTTTACCTTTTTGTATACGGTAGTTCATTATTAAAATCGATCCGCCATATGTTTTGCTGTTTTATTTTGAGCAAGTTTTGTTTGTTTTATGGTTGTTGCTGTAGCTTTTTCTTTTTGTTCAAGTAGTTCTGTTTCCATCATAAGAATTTGTGGTTCTAGGGTAGGTATTTTTATAAGCCACTGTGAACGGATATCCTTAAGACGTTTTTCTGCTGCAGTTAATTTGCCTTGGGTTAAATAAAAACGACATATATTGCATTCACTTAATGCCAACCGTTCATAGCATTGCATCTGTACGTTTAAAACTTCAGTTTTGTAAACGGTAAAATGATCTTGTTGTAAAAATTGTTCGGTGAGTACAAGAGTTTCTTCTGTTTTACTTTGATCCCGATCAACTGAAAGTGTGCATGCAAGAGAACTCATTATTGCACGGTATAAAGAATATTCTTGTGTATCGCTTCCCGGGTAATGAGCATAATATTGCAAGTATAACAGTGCAGCTTTTTTAAATTGGGCATCATCAAAAAGAACATCAGCAAGTTCCAAAAGATGTTCGGCGAGTAAATTAATATCGGTACATAACTTCATTAATTGATCAAGGTATTTAATTGTAGCAGACATGTTCTTGTTTGCTTTTTGAACATTTTTTGCTGCAACAAGTTCATCATAATCCATATGCATATAGGTACGGCTTTTTTTTGTTTTTTTTTCTCGAGGTTTACGCATGCGTTGGTTATGTGTGTGTGTTGGTGCTTTTGTTTCTGCTTTTGGTAAGTTAAGGTCAAATTGTGAGACGGGGGGAGTGATTTCAGTATCACAAAGGGTTGATGATGAAAGAATTGCAATTGATACAATTATAGTGAAAAAAAATGTTGTTAGAATACTATATTGTATTGTTTTTATGCTAAGATTATTCTTATCATTGAGTAATTCATGTTTATTTTTATTATACATGAGAACCTTTGCAATTAAGATGGGGATGAATACTTTTGATACACCGTGTCCTAAAAAATAGTATACTGGTATCATCATAAAAGAAAAGAAGGACAAAATTTATGAAAAGAAACAGTGGAGAACTATTAGTTGAATTAGGTATAGTTAATGAGCAACAACTTGCTGATTGTCAGCGAGATATTGAAAAAACAGGAGCAACTATAGAAGCATGTTTAATTGAAAAAAAATATGCAACGGTCGAAAGTTTGGCTCAAGCTTATGCCAAATATTCTTCTCTTGATTATATTGATATTGTCACCGATAAAACTGCTGATTTAGAACTGTTAGCTCGTGTACCGCTTAAATTTTTACGTGATAATGAAGTTATGCCTATTATGGTTGATGGATCGATTGTTATTTTGACTGCTAATCCTTTTGATTTTCAACCGCTTGATGAATTGAATATGCTTCTTGGTGGAGGAGCGCAGTATGCTGTTGCTCCTTTGCCAGTGATTATGAATGGTATTAATCGTTATTATCCTCTTGAGGGCACTGAGCGGATGATGAAGGAGCTTGAAGAAGAAGAGGAAGCGCCAAAAGAAGTTGCCTTTGAGGAAATAGAAGAGAAAGATATTTTGGGCATGGCCACTGAGGCACCCATTATAAAATTAGTGAATAATATTTTTTTTCAGGCGGTTAAAAGAAACGCTTCTGATATTCATATTGAACCATTTGAAAAAGAAATTCGTGTGCGATATCGCATTGATGGTGTTATGTATACGGTGATGAATCCTCCTAAAAGGATTCAAGGTGCACTTATTTCACGTATTAAGATTATGGCTCATCTTGATATTGCAGAAAAGCGAATCCCTCAAGATGGAAGAATTGCAATTAAAGTTGGTGATAAACCATATGATATTCGTGTTTCTGTTTTACCCGTGGCGTTTGGGGAACGTATTGTAATGCGTTTATTAGATAAATCGCGAACGTTTACCGGCCTTACTGATATTGGATTTAGTGAACGAGACTTAAAGGTGATTGAAGCAAATATTAGTCGTCCTAATGGAATTATTTATATTACGGGTCCTACAGGGTCAGGTAAAACAAGTACGCTTTATTCTATTTTAAATAAGCTTAATAGTCCGGAAGTTAATATTGTTACTGTTGAAGATCCTATTGAATATCAAATGGCAGGAGTGGGACAAGTTGGTGTACGGGAAAAAGTAGGGCTTACTTTTGCAGCAGCATTACGTTCTATTTTACGTCAAGATCCTGATATTGTCATGATTGGAGAAACGCGTGACGCTGAAACTGCTCAGATAGCGGTGCAAGCAGCACTAACTGGCCATTTGGTATTAAGTACACTGCATACAAATAGTGCACCTGCTTCTATTACTCGTTTAATTGATATGGGTATAGAGCCATTTTTAATTGCTTCATCCGTAGTGATGGTAGTGGCACAGCGTTTGGTTCGTAAGTTATGTTCCCATTGTAAAAAAGAATACCAACCAAATATCGAATTGCTTGAACGGATTGGTTTATCTGCTAAAGAAGCAAAAACCATTAAATTTTATGAACCAGTTGGTTGTGATGAATGTAATCAGACAGGTTTTCGGGGACGGGTGGCTATATTTGAAATTATGGAAATGACACCAGCAATTGCAAAATTAACTATGGAACGTTCTGAAACAGGTGTTATTCGTGAGCAAGCACTTAAAGATGGCATGGTTCCTTTAATAAAAGATGGCTTACGGAGAATCAAAGACGGACTTACGGTCATAGAAGAGGTTCTTGCTGTTGCTACAGTAGAACAAGATCAAGAAGAAGAGCCAATAAAACATAAAAAAACACATGATAAAGAGAAATAAGAAATTGAGATTATAATACATTAGAATTTAAGAATAAAAATATTGAAATTAAAAAATAAAAAAGAAAGTAAAAATGAAAAGATATGTGTTATTTATAATAGTTAGTAGTAGTTTTTTGTGTTATGGGATGGAAGAAAATTCTTTTGAAACAATTAAGAAAAAACAAGATCATTATAATGCGGCGGATGAATGTGCAGAAGAGATACGAAACAGAATAGATAAAGAGATATTAGGGATTGATGAAAATAGGTGGTTTAGGAGTGTGTTAGGGACTTGGTATAGTTTGAATAAATTTTCTGCTTTAACAACTTCGCAAGAAAAAGCACAGTTGCTTGATACAATAGAGAAATATATACCATCACAACAAGAATTTGACCTTGTTGTAAAGGCTTTAATAGAAAGGCATTCTCTTGTTGCTCGTCTTATGAATGGTTTAATTAGTGAGGAAAATAAGCAGTTGTGCAATGTTAATGGAGCTACAATTGATGGTCTTTTTAATGAAAATAGGACTTTTTATAATTTATCTCCATTAATGAGTTCTTTTATTAAGAAGCAAGCTTTAGCGCAATACAAGGCACACAACTTATTAACTGATTTTTTACCAATCATACCTTTTGATAAAGATGATGAGGTCCATTATATTCCTTTGTCTGGGCATAAGCAACCAATTAATCTTGAATTAGATAAATTACTTATGTCTTCTGAGAGTAAATATTTACGAGCTATTGATCCAACAGGGGATGTTATAGTGTGGGATATGGAAAGTGGAAAAGCTGTGGAAAATATTAACATTACCAATATGATATGGACTCGTTATGCTGAAGATAATCATCATTGTACTCGACAGCGTGTAATTGATAAAAACGATAAATATTTGGCAACTCCTGGAATGGCATTAGCTTTTGGTAGTGAAGGAATACATAAAATACAAAATCTATATAGTGATTATTCATTTCCAATAATTTTATTATTTATACGGCCTACTATTGAATCATATCTATGTCAAATAGCTTTTAATAATAGTAAGAAGGATAAGGATATGTTAACAGCATTACAAGATTCTGAAACATTAAAAAAAGTAAAAGGTTTTCCGGCAACTAATCTGCAACGCTTAATTGAACAAGAATTATTAAAAATTCCTTCTAAGTTATAAAAATTATTTGTATAAAAAATATTAAACAAGTAAGACATAGGGTTTGATAATGAAGTATAAAATTATAATAATGAGTGCAGCTTTTTTTTGTGCACCATCATATGCAATGGATGATTCATGCCGGAAAACAAGTATGAAAGATAAAAAAAAGCGCAATCAAGACTGTTTAGCATCTGAGCAAAGACAATTGTTGGAAAAGAAGGTGATGCTTGCAAATGATCAATGGAGGAAAGAGAATGTTTGGAAGGTGATAGTTACATCTGGTGCATTAAGATTAGCTCAAGAGTGGGATGAAGAAAAAAGTTCCGCTATAAAAATATCAGGGTCTAAATTATAATGAGATATAACAAACAAGCTTTTACTCTTATTGAAATAATAATAGTGATTGGTTTGTTTGGTTTAATTGTGATGCTAGGAATGAAGCAGTTTTCATTTTTAGATGATATTATTGTTCATACACAAGTAGATAATCTTGCTGTTGTTTGTTTATATTTACAACAAAAAGCTATCGTTACTCATGCGGATCAATCCCTTGTATGTGATACACAAAAGAACCAATACCGTTTTGATAATGTTTTTGAATCATTATCAAAACGAGTATCTTTTGGTTATATACCTTATGCAACAGGGTCGCCGGGGTCACCGTCCCGGAGTATAAAAAAAGCTATTACATTTGCTGATTCAACCATTCGTTTTTATCCGACAGGCATTATTTCTTCGGGTGCGGTGTATTTGACTGATATGCATAAAAAAGTCATGTATGCATTAACCAATGGTGTTTCTCAGGTCTCTTATTTACGTTTTTATCGTTATGATGGTACATGGAAGTTGTTGTAAGAGGATATGTTAAAAAAAATAAGCTTTGCTGTTGTTATTGGTATAGTAATTACCATTTTTTTTGCACAATATGATTGTTGGACTCATAAAAAAATAGTTGCTTTATTACAAAAGATTGCTCAAGAATCTCTCAATGGTGATTTGATTTGTTCTGTTCAATCAGTAAGTTTTTTTACTCCTTCTTTAATTCTGTATGATGTTGAAATGAAATCATTCAAAGAGGGAGATTGGTCATGGAAATGTAAAAAGTGTGAAATTGCTTGTTCTTGGTTTCAGCTTTTTTATAAAGGAGTGATGGATCAATATGTGGTAATAGAAGGATTTGAGTGTAATTCCCGTGTTCAAGATTTTTGTTTTAGTATTCAACCCCATATTATGGCTATGATGCAAAAGTCTTTTTTACCATTTGCTGTTGAATTGAAATCTGTGGTGTTCAAAAATGCTCGAGGTTCTTTTTTTTATGATGATCGTTGTAACGTGTTAACTTCTTTTTTGTTTAATAGTTCTTCATTAAAAATTGGTAATGATATTAAGACTATGATGTCTGTTATGGATGGTACCATCACCTGTAATGAAAAGAACTATATTGAAAAGATTGCGGCCGATGTTTCGATAACAACACAATTTATTAATGATATTTTTGATATAAAAGTGCATGTAGCAGGTTCTTTGATGGTTCCTCAAATGGGTAAGCAAGGAGAATGTTATATAACGGGTGGTTGGAATAGTGATCGTGGAAGGTTTTCGGTACGTAACGCATATAATTCTTTAATGATAGATCCTATTATTATTACTGAAGATGAATTGTGTGTGAATACACGCTTTCCTTTATCGTATGCTGTTCAGTGTGTTGCTAATAATTTAACTGATGATGTTGCGGGTAAAGTTCATTGTTCTGCTAAAATAAATAGACACTTTCCTTATAAAATTGATGGGCATTTGATTGTTGAAGATTCTATCATTAATAAGCGTCATATAGCCGATGTAATTAAAATTATTTTTGGATATGAACATGATGATTGGAAGGTAAAGCTTTCAGCTAATCGCTCTAATCAGGAATTTAAAGGTATTGGCCATTGGAATGTTGCTACTGAAAAAGGTGAATTAATCATTAAGAATGTTACTGATTGTATGATAAAAAGTTTGCCGTATTGGTGTATAAAACCCAATGGTTTTTGTGTGCAAGCTCTTCTGGATCATGACAAAATAATGGGCACCTATGAAGCTGTTATTACTAATACGCTGAGTGGAGGAATTCATAGCAGTTCCGGTAAATTTTCTTTGATTCACGCATTACTGGGCATGCAGGGGTTTATTGATAAAAATAATTATTCTCTTGAAGCGGAGGTGTATCCTCAGATTGCTTTACGTCATTGTATGTACCAAGACGAAGAAGATAAAAAATTAATTGAATTACAGGCAACAGAGAATAAAAAACAGGTAGAAGGCTTTGTGTCGTTTAATTTTATTCGTTTATTAATTAATAATTTGTTTCATTATGATGTGCAAGGAGAAGGAAATTTAGGAGTAGTTGCATCATTTTCTCCTGATGATATTATTGCTGATTTTGCTTTGCATGAAGCAACGATTCGGTTGCCTCAAACATATAATTTTATTGATGGTTTTCATGCTCGTTGTATCTATAATATTACCAACTCTATTGGTGTATTAGAAAATGCTTTTTTATCATTGTATACTGGAAAAATGAGTTGTTTGCGAGCGACTGCTTATTGGGATGATACAGGTTCTCTGATTTTTGCTCATGCGCCTTTAATTATAGATTCTTGTTTATTTAATATTAAAAAAGATCTTTTTGCGATAATTTCTGGTAATTTTCTTTTTTCAAAAGGATTATTATTACCAGCGCGTGTTGATGGTCATATTATTATTGATAAAGCGCAGTTAAAAGAAAATTTATTTTCTGGTATTATTCAAAAACAGCTTTTATCATATACAAATTCTGCGGTTTCTCCCTTTAATATTCCTTTACAAGGTAATTTTACTATTGAAACTAAATTGCCCATTATTGTTGATACAGGTTTTTTGCAAACCAATGCGCAGGTGAATTTACGTTTAAAGAAAGATAGTGATGATCCCATAATGACTGGGGTAATAGCACTACATGCCGGAACTCTAAATTTTCCTTATAAGCCTCTTTATATTTCAAAAGGAATGATTACCTTTTCTCCGGAAGAATTATGTAATCCGAGTATAGAATTGTTTGCGCGTAATAAAATTAAAAAATATGATGTTTTTTTACAGATTGATGGTTCTTTATTAAATCATCAGATTAGTCTTGATGCTAATCCACAGCTTTCTGAAGAGCAAATAGTGGGGTTGTTATTGGTAGGAGCAGAAGAAAATAGCTTAAACAGTATGATGCCTGCTCTTATTGTTCAAAACTTAAAAAATTTTATTTTCAGTAATAATCAATCTCATTTTTTTGATAAATATTTTAAGCCTTTGCTGGGATCATTGAACATTAATTTAGTGCCAAGTTTTACTGATCAAACGGGGCGAGGGGGTTTGCGGGGTGCCTTAGAAATCACGTTAGATGATCGTTGGCGAGCTGTTATTCAAAAAAACTTTAGTTTAACAGAAGATACTAAATTTGAGTTGGAATTTTTACTTTCTGATGATATAACACTGCGGGCTATTCGTGATGAGCGTCGTGACTTGGGTGGTGAGGTTGAAATGCGTTGGAAGTTTTAGGTATGGTGGTTGCAAAACCATTTATAACGAAACTGGAAAATAATGAAATTTTTAAAAGTATATTTTTTATTGTGTAGTTTTTTGGCGTATGGTGATGAAGTGGTAGTGCAAAGTTATCAAGAGCTTGTACAACAATTAGAGGCAGCCTGTTGTAAAACTCTTGATACGGTATTTTCTCAGATACAAGCATCATTACAAGCAGAGGAAGATTTAGTCACGGTACAATGGCTTGCACGTCCAGAAATTAAAGAAATAGCATATAATATGTCTAATGCTCAGATAGAGTTAGGTTTTAATTATGTGATTTCCAAAAAAATTAAAGATTATTTAGAGGTGAAAATACGTAACGAAGCTGATATAATGTTTGAAAATAACAGTATTACGGTGGATCAAGCACAACAATTTTTTTATATATCGGAGTTAATTTGTCAGTTAAGTCAGGGAGTTGATTGTTGTCGTATGGTACGTAATATTAAAAATGAAAATTTTCCTTGTATAGAAAATATAAAAATAAAAAACAAGGTAGCTCAGCAGGCTAAAAAAGAAAAAAGACAAGATTTATGTGAAGCTATTGCTCTAGGGGCTTTACCTCGGAGTTAATGGAAAAGGGATACAGTGAAGAGATTATTGTGGTTAGTTCTTATAAGTTGCGGATTTAATTCATGGGCAATGTTTACCAAGGCTAAAATAACGAAAAAAAACTCAAGGAGTTGGAATACTCCACGTACCTTTGGAACTACTCATTTTATTGTTGGATATGATGAAAAACATATCGCGAAAAAAGAATCTAAGGAAAATCAATTTATCTCTAAAAAGTCAACAAGGGTAACTCATAATAATTTTATTGATGAAGATCGTATTACGCAATCATTTTTTACTACCAAGCATGATCTTTGTCCTATTTTATTGGAGGTGCTAGAAGGGGCAAAAAAATCTGTTTGTATTGCAGCGTTTTCATTAACTGATAAGCGAATCGTTGATTGTTTAGTAAAAGCAAAAAAAGAGGGGATTGAAGTTTGTGTTATTACTGATGTTAATAATATGAAGCAAGTTCATAGCAAGATTAATAGTTTGATAGAGCAGGGTGTTGCGGTGTGGCATTATAGTCCTGTTTTAAATCCTGATTATAAGAAAAATAGTTTTGCAGATCCTTGTATGCATCATAAATTTATTATCATTGATGATATAAGAGTAGTGACCGGTTCAGCCAATTTTACTAAATCCGGTCAAAAAACTAATATTGAAAATATACTTGTTTTAAATGATGAAAAGACGGTTAAAGAATATTTAAAAGAAATTAAAAGACTTAAACAATTCTGTATTCAATGTTCACCATCCATTACAGCATAAATTTAATTTGTCTCTATACATAAAATACTAAGCTTTTTTTATGATCTTCAGAAGGGGCTTCATTACTACAATTCCTTCTTAGCTCGTCTCAATGCTACTGTGGATTAAAAAAAAATGCAAGAGCAAAAAGTTGTTTGTTTTTTTTATATTACTGAGTTGGCGGAAGTATGCATATTATCGAGTAATGATTGAAAGTCATCAGGTATTTTATCATTAAAAGAGTAGGGAATATCTTCAAAGATGAATGATAAGCTTTCAGCATGAAGCGCTTGACGATCAATTAAGAGTGACTTTTTTCCGTAAAGTTGATCACCAATAACAGGATGTCCAATTGATGCCATATGGACGCGGATTTGGTGCGTACGGCCGGTGGTTGGTTTAACTTCAATAAGTGATGCATCTTTAAAGTAGTGTAACACTTTGTAGTCTGTTGTTGCGTGACGTACTTTTATATTTCCTACTTTTCCTTCTTTATCGACATCTTCTTTATTGAATATAGCCATTTTTATACGATTGATTGGATCGCGGCCTATAGCAGAGGTAATTGTTCCTTCTTTTTCTGGATGTCCCGCTACAATAGCCTTATATGTTTTTTGTATATTTCTACTTCTAAAAAGACCTCCAATAATATTATGTGCATAATTGGTTCGCGTAATAATCATAATACCGGATGTTTCTTTATCAAGGCGATGAATAATTCCGGGACGATCATTATTGCCTATTGTCGTGACTTCTGTATGATAATGTCGTATCCAATCTACCAGGGTAATAGCTTTACTGGTTGTAGCAGGAGGGTGAACTAATAAATGAGCTGGTTTGTGAATAATCATAAAATGTTCTGTTTGGGCTATTACAGACACATTAAATTTTTCTTCAATAAGGTCTTGGGCTTCTACTATTTTAAGCGCAGGAAATTGTACGGTTATATTATTTGATGGATACACAAGAAAACTAGGTTTCTTTGTAGGAATACCATTGATAGTTATTCCGCCTAAATCAATAATATGCTGAAAATAGGTTCGAGAATAATCAGGAAATTGTTGGGAAATGTAACGATCTATGCGACAAGGGGTGGTATTTTCTGGTACACTAAATGAAAATGTAGAGTTTGGCGCAATAGGGCCTTGCTTAATCATTTCAAAATCTCTCTTTTTGTTGCTATTAATAAAAAATAATAAATAAAATCTTTATTTTAAGTGTTATCTATAATAGTTTTAAAGTCAAATGGCAATTGTGGTTGCATCTCTTTAAAACAGAGTCTAGACTGAGAGTGTTTGAATGTTTTGTGGTTGGCAAAGGGCTGCTTGTAAGCGTTAGGAGAAGAGCTATGGATGTAAAAGATTTGCTCTATGAAATTCAGAGAAATATTGGGGATGTTATTGAGCAAAAAGGACCGGAAGGTCACAGGTTATGGCATATATTGCTTAATACCCATCCGGTGGATATTGCTTATATTTTTAAAAACTTGAATAAAGAAAGTGTTAAAGCTTTGTATAAAGCGCTTCCCAATAGTCTTCAGTTGGATCTTTTTCATGAATTGCAAGATAAATTAAAGGTTTATATCCTTTCATTTTTGGATGATCAAGAGCAAGTTGAAGCTTTTCAAACTCTTTCAACAGATGACCTTACTGATTTATTTGATATTTTCTCTGATGAAGAGCTTAAGTTGTATCTTGGCTCTTTGAATAAACGGGTTCATGAAAAAGTAAAAAGAATGTTAACTTTTGAGCCAGAATCGGCCGCAGGGATAATGCATACGGATGTTATTACCTTGATGGAAGATTTTACGGTAGAAAAAAGTATATCTTTAATGCAGCGATTAAGACCAAGTAGAGATGTTCATCGACAAATATTTGTAGTGAACAAAAATCATAGACTGGTTGGTTTTGTATATTTAGAAGATTTAGTTTTTAATAAATCTAATGTTCGAATTTCTTCTTTTATGCATGAAAATGAACTTGTTGCTAATGCAAATGAAGACCGAGAAACTATTGCAAAAGAAATGGTTCATTATGGTCTTACCACGGTACCGGTGATCGGTAATGACAATATTTTTCTTGGTGTTATCTCCGGTGATACTCTGGTGGATGTTTTAGTTGAAGAAGCTGTAGAAGATGTACAGAAGATGGCAGCGGTTACGCCGTTAACGCGTCCTTATTTTGAAACTCCTTTTTTTCAGTCGCTCTATGAACGCAGTTATATTTTGGTCATTTTATTATTGGCCGGTTCTGTTTCTACGACTATTATGCGCATGTATGAAGCAACATTAACGGAAATGTTATTGTTTTTTGTTCCTATGCTTACCAGTGTAGGTGGTAATACAAGTAATCAGACATCAGCGGTTGCAATTTGTGGAATGGCTTCAGGAGAATTTGACCAAACAACCGTGAAACATTTTTTTAGGCGAGAGCTTATGATTGCGTCCTGTTTGTCCGTGATTTTAGGTATAACTTCATTTATACGGGTGTATTTGACGAGTGGAGTGATATGGGAGAGTATTGTAGTAAGCTTTACCCTTGCTATAATTGTATTAGTATCAGTTACACTTGGTAGTGCTATGCCTTTTGTCCTAAAAAGATTTAATATAGATCCAGCTTTTTCTGCGGGGCCTTTTTTGGCAACGATCATGGATATTGTTGGAATATTAATTTATTGTACAAGTATTAAAATATTGCTTTTCTAAATATCATTTTAATAAAAATGATTAAAATGCTTGACAAAATAGCTTTATAATTATACCTTCTAATAGTGAATTAATTGAAATGCAATTTTTCATTGATTTAGTAGGGGCGCTAGCTCAGTCGGTAGAGCAACAGCCTTTTAAGCTGTGGGTCGTTGGTTCGAGTCCAACGCGCCTCACCACCTCTTTTTTTTTGAAATTTATGTCCCTATCGTCTAGCCTGGTCTAGGACATCGCCCTTTCACGGCGAAAACAGGGGTTCAAATCCCCTTGGGGATGCCATACTTCGCGCAAGGCTTCGTATGGCAGGCCAATTTTTTTTAATGATTGGTGAAGAACAAAAAAATAAATAGCGAAGTATGCCCTTCGAAGCTCGTGAGAGCGTAGTAGGGTTTTTTATATGTATTATGTATTGCGTCTATCTTTTTAAGTCTCTTAAAAATCCTTATAAACCATTCATTTTATCTGTTTGATATCGTAAAAATTATTTACTTTCTTATTTTATTTTTGTTATATTCAAATTGAATTATTCGCAAAGTTTTTTTGTGAAAGAAAAATTTTATGAAATACAATAATTTTTTTATTACACTTGTGTTTGTTGTAGTAATGCAATCAAATATTAGTTTTGCTAGGGAACAAAGCGAATCTTATGCTTCGGGTTTATTTACGCTTGGTGGGTTTGCTGCGTTCCTTGGATTTCTATCATATATATATAATAAACCCAAAATGAGTTATGCAGATATTATTAATCATATTATTGAGCAGAAAAAACAAATTGAATTGGCAGCGAATAAGATTATAGAAGCTAAGAATGCGTATGAAAGAGCTAAGAAGATTGCTGAGGATAATTCCACTTCAGAAAATATTCAGAAAGAGGAAGATGCAAAGACTAAAGCGATTGAAGCTTTATCTATAGCAACTGAGATCGCAGAATTGCTTAAAAAATATTAATTAGATTATTCATGATTTGCGTAAGATCATGATTAATATCTGAAATTGCTACATGATTTTCCTTTCCATGGGCTCCGTAGCTTTATGCGTAGGAGGCAAAAAAATAATGCTATAAAATATCTCTTGGAGGAAAGTATAAGCATTGCCCAGTCCTTTAAAGAACAGAACATCTGCTGTTACTTGGGCTACAAAGTCAACACAATGTTCAGCTGTTATGCCTTGCAGTGGTTCCATCATTGCACAGAATGCATCAGTGCGTTGCTTGTATTCTTCTGAAGATAAATACAATTTTCCAACAGTAAGGTCTGAGGTAAAATTAGCGGTATTTCTTATAAGCTCAGTTAAGGTAAATGTTGTGGTGATACCATTATGTATTGCAGTAAGAGGATCGGTCCATAGCGGAATACCACTCTTTTTTAAAAGTGATCCTAGATCAGAGTCAAAGATCGAAAGGTTTATATTGAAAGGCCCTGGCAAAACCAAGGCGTTAAACTAAAATGTACGAATTAATTTTTTGTTTCTATAAGAAATTCATCATTATCATAGGTGATAGTGACTTCTTTTGGTTTTAATTTGAGGACCTTTTCTTCCCAATCGGTAAGGATTTGCACAAATTGTTTTTGTGTCATTTTTAATTCTGCTGGAGTTTCCTCTTCTGAATATAAATCACTCATTAAAATATAGTCATTTTCTTTGTCTAAGTCTGTTAGGTTAGCACAAGCATGGTTAGATTCACTGTCAAGAGCCCAGTTGATAAAAGATGAAGGACGACTAACATCACTAGCTAAGAAATCACCAAGGATGTTCATTTTTATATTAGAAGCGCTGTCGTAAGAATATCTTTCACTAGAAGAAATAACTAACTTAATAAATTCCACCTTAAATTCCTCTTATTACAATTGGATAAGCTGTTTTCATCTCACCGTTTACAGTAAAACACATTTCAATTTCTATTCCTTCATTGGTAAATCCACGAATCATATATTTTCCTCTATCGTTAAGCTTGGGAATTATGCCACTTTTAATAAAATTACCGTAAGCTTCATTTATTTTATTGATTACCTCTGTACGGGACCAGTAAGCAGGAAAAAATGTTTTATCAGGTATTTGTAATCCATCTGTTACCAAATCTGTAATATAACAATCATGTTTGTTCAAAATTTTATTTGTAAACTTAAGAGCCCCACTTTTTTCTATAGCGTTTTTAAAATCTTGATGAAATCCACTAAGAGTTAATTTTCCCTTTTTATTCAAATCAATATTCATTCCTAAAATATGTTCATAGGCAATTCTAATTGGTTTATGTGAGAATTCAGCAAAACCATAAGGTAATTTAATTTTTTTTAATAATTCTATTTCTGCTTTCAAGTTTTCTGCTATGGGTGCATAAACGCTTTCTATCAATGCTTTAGAGCTATTGATAATATTTTTTCCGCCACCACCATTATTAATATTGTGCATTGCTTCAGACATTTTTATTGTAACGCCTTCAGCTGTAACTACAATAGGATTGTTTGCAAGATGTGTATCAAATCCTTTTTTGAATGTGCGCGCTACAGCAGCAGCTAATTCGCCAAGTTTTTCTAATACATCTATCTCTTGGAGAAAAGTATAAGCATTGCCCAGGCCTTTAAAGAACAGAACATCTGCTGTTACTTGGGCTACAAAATCAACACAGTGCTCAGCGGTGACACCTTGCAGTGGTTGCATTATTGTGAAAAATGCATCAGTGCGTTGCTTGTATTCTTCTGAGGATAAATATAATTTTCCAACAGTGAGGTCTGAGGTAAAATTAGCGGTATTTCTTATAAGCTCAGTTAAGGTAAATGTTGTGGTGATACCATTATGTATTGTAGCAATAGGATCGGTCCATAGAGCGGTACCACTCTTTTTTAAGAGTGACCCTAGATGGGTAGCAAGATGGCTCATATTGGAAACTTGTGTTAGTGGATTAAGTCCTCTAAAAAATGTATCAAAGCCATAGTGTTCAGCAGTCCAGGTTTTCATTTGACTCTGATTCATAATGTTTTGTTGTTGAGCTTGAGTTACTAGTTGTAGTTCTAAATTTTTTACATAGACGCATGCCTGTTCAAGAGAGGGGGTATTGGCAATTTCGTGTAGCGTAGTAGTTACCGGATCAAAGCAAATTTTTTGTGCTATTGCAAAAGATATTTTAATGGCAAAATCGCTTCTTTTTTTAACAGTGGGACGTAATTTTTTTATTTCCTGTAAAAGAGCAGAGCGGTTACCTTTTTGTTGTAGTTGTTTACAATATTTTTTATATTCCTGAATTATTTTAAGGGATTGTGTATCAGCATGTTCGGCTATATAGCCTGCACGGGTA